>Ga0209589_1013763_pt1 | contig 10424 bp, 9 predicted proteins | sample CowpeawhiteBW_FD_187525 | JGI IMG/M metagenome (GOLD analysis project Ga0209589, IMG submission 187525) | Root nodule microbial communities of legume samples collected from California USA - Cow pea white BW (SPAdes) (version 2) | ecosystem: Host-associated > Plants > Roots > Nodule | place: USA...
TATATATTACTCTTCATCCATCTAAACAAACTCAGCCTCTATTTTGTGAATACTGTGTGATTGTTGGATTCAGAGTAAACATCAAATACCTCAAACCTACCTCTGTCCCCATCAATAATCACTCTTGTTGAGTTGTAAGATAATGACATCATTCATTAATTCTATATATATCAATTTCTTTTCTATTTTTTCCAACAATTCTCAAAACACACTTCCTATCTTAAATCGCAAGTATCACCCTAATAACACAAAACTAGGATAATTCTACCAATCTAAACAAAATGCGATTGAAACTTTAGATGTGACCTATGTTTTCATGTGGCAGTACTCAAATTGTGTTGGAATAATCTAAACCTAGGGTACATACACCATGGTTCAATAAATGAAAAAAGAACAATTTAGGAAAACATACTACTGAACATTTTAAAAATTATTATGAAAGCGCAAAATAATTTTTTGATCAATATTATTTAACTTTAATTTATGTTTCATCTTGACTTCTATCTTTTTTTTATTACAATTTAATATATAAGGTATTAGTTTCAATGATAGCAGAAGTAGATAATAATTGACATAATGCAGCTTAGCAAAAACATCAAATTAAAGCAATTTTTTAAAATTAAACAAAAAGTTAAGATAATAAAGTAAGATTAAAGGTCTTTAATTATATATATTTGTTTGGCCTCTAAGTATAAGCGGGGAAAAGGACATGCTGCTGACAAATATCTAAGTTAGCAACTGTCAGTCATGACCTACAAATCTTATAAAATCTATATTATTAAAGAAACCTTTTTAACACATATTTAACGTAATTTTTTTTAGTTTCGATATATAAAATGTTTTAACAATTTGGAAGAAATAATCGCAAGATTAAAACAGACGAATATTTACAACGCAGAAACAAAGATAACATATCAGTTATAATCTGTAAAGAGAATAAAATACAAAATATAAAAAGAAATCTATTAGGTAAAGTGATTTGCTTTTTATAGCTCATGTGCTTGGCAAAAAAATAATATTGAATAAATAATTGGTGCAACTTCTCTTAGATTCTCTGCAACCATATGAACACACAACTGTAATAATACCATATTTATTACTATATTCATTAGTGGATAGCTTTATCGAATAAGAGACAAATCGTTAAAAGTGACCAAAAGTAAAAATGTTAAAAAATAACTGCACGTGTATATTTATTACTTGGTATGTTATTCTTGTGGTGGCGGGGCATGCATTATTTTTCTCTGAAAATGTTTAGCAGAAAGTAACTTTCTTATTTGGTCCCAGCCAAAAAGCGACCTAGTTTTTTCTCCCCAGTACAGACTTTTTTTGGCCGCCCAAATCCTTCGAAGCTTTTCTAATATACTAATGGACAAAGGGGATGATTAGAGAGACATTCACAGAAGAAAGTGTAGAGATAACTCGGAACATATTAAGAAAAAAAAGTTGATCAGAAATATAAATAATTCCAAATCTGTGGTTTAAAGTTTCTGGGGAATGGAAGCTAAAGCTAGGCGAGTATAGGTTGAGAATGATGAGAAAAAGAAGAAGGCATGTTATGTTGTTGAATGATTTGAAAAAGATGGAGCTTACAGGGTAACTTAGAGTAACAATGATAGATAAATATATGATGGTGATGATGATGGTGTATATACGGAAATGATGAAATCTAATGAGGTCTAACAAAGAAGATACTCAACTCGGGGCCTTGAGCCCCATCTGGGTTTATCATGTACAAAGCCTCTGAATCCTTAGACCCAACCACCCTCTCAAACCTTGCTCTCATGTACGTCATTTCACCGTCGCAATCTTTATGATCCGATGCGGTGGGGAGCACCCCTGCTCCCATGGAGACCCCTCTCAAATGCTGCATCACGTGGAGCTCATCGTCGCTCATCTGTTTCCGCCTGATGGAGTACCCCACCTTTCTGCCATTGCAATACACCGCCCACACGAACTCTTCCATCAGCTTCTTCTTGCTGCTCTTCGTCTCGCTCTCCAACGCAATCCTCATGATGTCGGACGCCATTTCCTTGTTCAGAGCACTGGCCAGCATGGGAAGCTCGATCAGAAAAATGGGCATCTGACGCGTGTCCTCTTGTATGGCCAGACTCACCCTCCCCTTCCGGTAACCGAAGATGGTGCCGGTTGTCGCACTGTCCTTTAGCATTTTCCGAGGTCTTCCGAGGAGAGCCACCATTTTGCATCCGGAAGTCAACATGGGAAACAACTTGAACATTTTCAAAAGCCCTCCTCCGCCGGAGAATTTGCTGCTACGCTTACTCTCCCCCGTCGTGTGACGGAGTAAAGATGCCAAAGCCGGGTTTTCCATCGGGTAACACGGGCTAGAATGCACCGATGGCATTATAGCATGCTATTATCTACCACACTAAATATGATATAGAGAAGAAAAGGGTGAAGGTGAGTTAAGTGCTAATAAGGTGTTAAAGAGGGTTAGGTCATGGAATCTTTATAGTGGCAAGTGAGGAGGTTACTTTAGACTTGCTTGAGTGAGGGAAAAACCGAGTGAGATTAAAGGTTGATGTGACCAAGTTTGTGAATTGATAGGGGGTTGAAGGTGATAAGATAAGGGCAGGGTGGACCACGAAAGACTTGAGAAAAAAAGAAAAAAAAAGAAAAGAAAAGAGGGTTGTGTTGTGGTAATGTTGGAGTGGCATGTGCCTCTCTGATCATTACTTGGAGTATCAACGTCAATTGCCTTTTTTGCTTTCTGAAAGCTTTGAGTAGTAATTATTGAGATGAAGAGCGTCCTTTCCCTAACAATTTTGCTGTGCGTACATGAAAATTTGCTTTTGCTTCTTAGTGACTCTCTCTTTCCTTCCACCCTTTTTTTTATTTTAATGTGTCAGACCATAGGTCATATTCGACAAAGGCGTTTTAGGCAGTAGAAATTATCAACAGGCCCGGTTGTACCAAAACCACTCTTTTCTTCTTTTCTTTCCTTTCATGCCTTTATGAATTCCTATTATTTTCCATCCCACGCTCGTGCTTTTTGCACACACATGGTCCGGGATCACTGAATGTATTCTTACGTTTTGGTTCAATGTAATACCAGAAACTCTAGCTTCATGTGTAGTGTGCATGGCATGATATCAAAAAGGGGAAAGAGAGAGGATAGGACACAAATCGGGTAAAGAGCAAGATGGGAGAAGAAAGTGGCGCATAAAAAACATTAATGTTAATGTTAAAAATGAACAAAATGGGACCTTCCACGAGAGTAATGAAAAAAGAAGAAGCAACGTCGGTATCAGGCTGGTACCATGAGAGGTTGACAAAGTATGCATTAAAGTTCCTTTTACGTATGGCGCATTGCTTCGTGATTTCGGCATTCCTAATTTTTCTGCCCCTCATGTGCTTCTGTTTCATTGCATTCCACTCTCATAAATAAATAAATAAAAATGTTTATTAAGTTCACATATCTAATCAGGATTGAGAAGGGTGTGTATCAAGTGGATTTCGAATGTGTCCAAGAAAGAATTGAAGCCAGCTATGACATGGAATTGATTGAATGGACCTACAACACTGCAAATTTTTGTTGTAAACTGTTTCAGAGCAGTGACTGATTACCAGCCACATTGTTGTAACTATGTCCTTACTTGGACCAAACAACGCGATGTTTATTCTCTGCCTTGCACTTCCCTTCGTTTTTCTTTCCAAGTGAAACATCCAGTTAGGCCAAAACTTTGACATTAATTATTCTCAAATCACACTCCAACCCTCGATTGCCTTTCAATTATTGGGGTGTTGATGGGATTCATGATTGTACACAACTTTCTTTTTTTCTTTTTTTAATTTTTTAGTATCTGGTTTGTATTATCTGAGATTGAATTGCCTGTTTTTATCATTGGGGGAAGGTAGACACATAACACTAACATTTTACCAGAAAATACACTTTCTGGAGAAAGCGAGAAGCTTTGGTGGGAAATGCTGCATCTCAGATTTGACTGTAACAGCTTGCCAAAAAACCAGTCACAATCACGTATCGGGCACAGTTTCATCAAGATCCAAATTAAACTTTCCTTTCAATGCAAAATATTGAAGTACAAAAATGTAAAAGGGTTCAAATTTCAACGACACTGAGAATAGTGCACCAAAGTAAGCACGAGTTATATAATTCATTCCCAATCAACGACGCTTTAGGAAATCATATAATTCATCATTTGTACTTATCGCGAATGCGTTTCTATTTGAATAAACCGGAAAAACTGAATATCATTTCGTCCACAAATGAAGATTTCTCTTACAAACTATTAGAAAATCTTCCTCAAATGTAAATTAGGGTTTTAGCACGATTGTCAAATTCCAATTTTAATATTTTAAAACTAAATAAATACCAACCTAAAATGTTGTTGATTTTCTTTTTATTCTATATCTATTAATTATTATTAAATATAAATTTATATTTTATTTTAGTTTTTAGTATCATAAAATTATGATATTATATTTTTTTTAAATTATTAACCTTGGACACGTGTCTTAGCTAGTTCGATAACAAATTTAATTTTAAAATTATGGAATTATAATATACGTATAATACATGGTAAATATTTGATTTTATGTAATAGATATTTTCTAAAAGAAAATAGTATATGCAATGATGGTTCCAATAATTTTATGCTGATTGATTATAAATTATCACGTATGGTGATTTGATTGATTTTTTATCATATCTACCTCGAAAAGAGTCATCCTTAACATATTTATTGGTTGAGATCATAAAATCTCTTTACATAATCGTATAATAATTAAGCTTTATTTTTAATAAATAAATATAACTTAATAGAAATTTATATTAAATATATAAATTATGCTTAAGTAATAACGATACAAGGTTGTTTGTAAGTATTGATAATTTCTTCTAAAAATTATTAAAAGTTTATATATGAAATAAAAAGAGAAATAATGAAAAAGCTAAAATGATAAAAAAGGATTAAATACACAAATAATGATAAAATTGGTAGTTTTAGACAGTTGAAGTAATTGTTTTCTGACAAACTGTGGCATAGAAGAAGAATTGCACACATCAAAAGTACAAAAGAAAGAATATTGATAATATTTAATTGAGAGTGTAGAGACTCGAGACGGAAAGCATCACTCTCCAAATTTAAACTTTAATTATAGTATGAGAATAGACCAATTGTCTTTATATTTTTAATTGCTTTCTTTGGAACTCATTTCAAATAAATGGTTCCTTAAAAGCAACTTATCTTTTAACAAATTATGAACATTATTTTATAGAAAAGGTGAGTAACATAAAGGAAAGCCACGTTTGTGTGTCACTTATAGATCAAGATGGAACATAGTTATATTACTATAAAATATATATATATGGAGTTTAATTATTCTAGTTTTTAACATTATTTTTTACTGTAATTATTTTTTTCTTTTTCACTCTCTTTTATTTTATTTTTATATTATTTAAATAAAACATTACAGTCATAACATTAATAGTAATAGTTAGATTAAGAAAGAAGAAAATTAAGAATGAGAATGAGAATCGTATAGAGTAAAACTACGTTATAATGGCTTACCACCTCCAAGAGATATATTACTATTAAATGTTAAATATCATTTCACAAAAAAAATATATATATATATATATATATATACAGTGAATTTAAATTAAATAATAATTAATTTACATTTCTTCGAAAATTGAAGGATGTAATTTGCCTTAAGACACCCCTCCAGTGACCCTTCCTTGTAGAATTGATATAGTTAACTTATAGTTCAAACTCAATTGTTTTTTCTGACGTTGTTGTCGGCCTGATTGATTTGGGCTTTCACTAGTCCAATTCACAATTTAAATGAGGCCTTGTAAAGACTTTGATTTGACCATTTCTTCCTGCACCCCCTTTTTATAATATTTTTTTGCATATCATACATGTCAGCCCACTTACCTTTGGGCTGAACTACCCAATATTTGCAATTCATTTTGAAATTATGGAGCAATCTAGCTCTCGTTTTTAACTTCCACGTTTTCTTTTATTTCAAATAAATGTCTACATATTACTATTAAAATACAATGTAATCATTATATGGTTGGTCTAAATTATATCTTTATCAAAAACATTTTATTTTATTTTATTATTTAGAGACTTATCTTGAAACTAACATAATAAGAAGGCATTTAAGGAAATCTTTCGAAGTGAGAAAATAACAAATGGCATTTACATTATTCTCACATGTATGATCTAGAGCTGTTCACTAATTGTATCCACAGAACCAATAAAACCTTACAGAAAACAGAAGCAAAACTATGTACACAACAAGTATCTAAAATTGAACTCATGTGTCATAATCTGTACAAATTGTGAGAGGGGCTCGGTTTTTCTTTCCTCAATGAGCTTAATGGCTTCTTTCCCCACATCACTTGGTAATTGGAGGCAAATCCAATCCAGCAATGATTCCAAGTCTTTTGCAAAGTCCAGTAAATACCAATCCAGCAACTTCGGGATAAGGAACTTTGATGTCGAAATTCCAACTGCAGCCTGTAAGTATTCCTTTTTGGCCATTTCAAGTTCGTTCTCAACCTGAGATGCTGTGTAAATTCTCACCTGCAATTGAGAAAATCAGCAACAAGACACTGCAAATCACGAAATTATTGAATTTATTGAGTGCAATAAAAGCAGAAGTTTAAAATCAAGTACATTAACAAGAGTAACGGGTTTATCATTATGCACTGCTTATAGTAGATGAGAAATATTCAATGTAAAGTAGGTATCAACTTACAGCAGGAGAGGACCAAGTTCCACAGGATAGAGCAAATGTCACCAGGGGCTCTGACAATTCTAGTCCATAAGTTTCATGATTTTTCCCTCCCTTTGATAATGTTGTCTGTTTAGGATTTGGCTGTAATAAGCTTCGCAATTTCTAAAATTCCCACCCAAGAAAAGCTAGACTTGAAATGAAAAGAACTCTGAATAATAATTAAAATGAACATGCTTACAAATTTGTAGTGATAAGGAAGTCTTAAAATGCCATGTTCTATTGTCGTTGCACTTAGCAAGTGTCCACCCACATTTATTGTGGCCTGAGTAACAAGAAAACAGTATAAATTCTTGAACCTACCAATGCTACTACATCAACTCAGGGAACAAACGAAATGCATTGCGATCCAAGCCACAAGACAAACTTTCATACCTTCTGCATCAGCGCAACCACCATTTCAGGACTCTCTGGTATGCCATTTTCTATGTATGCCTGAAGCAAAGCAGAACTTAAATAAGCTATTACCCACTTTAAAAACTTGTTTGGTTAAAGAAAAGGTTCTGTCAACAAAGGCCATTTCAGATGACACTACTTGTTCTGATAGCATGGTTGACTTACATTCATCATACATGAGTTATAGATGTTGATCCAGAATGCAAGCTTCTCCTGGTGGTTGAGATTGTCAATGTTGACACAGGCTAGTTTTCTCAGAAGAAGTCTGCAAATTTTCCAAATTTAGAGTATTATAACATCTAAATGACACAATTGATAGTATCGAGGAAAAAAATAATAATTTGTAAAGAATAACATACTTCAACCGGTGCAGTAAAAACAAAGATTTTGCAGTTCGTTTTGGATCGAATGATTTGGCTTCAATTGCACATAATTGCTTGTATGGACCAATTTCCCTCTTTCCGAATTCCAAGCAGATACCATAAGGATCCCAAAACTCGCTTCCTTCAACGCAGTTTTTACTAGATTTTGGAGTCCAGGAGTGTGGTACATTACCTGCAGAATCCAAATTCTTCACAGTACTCATTCTCAAGAGAATGCTTGATAAACACTTCAGAATATTTTCAGAGATTATATTTGGACTTTCCCCCCCTTTTGGTTTGTCATGTAGACTATGGTTTCTCATTTCTGCAATTGGCTGGTCTTTCATCCTTAGTTCTTGCTGCATAATTGGAAAGCTCACATTTATTGACTTCAAAAACTCACGTTTTTTCACTAGTACTCCTATCAGAGAACTTAAAACTCTTAACACACGACACACCTGCTTTTTTAGAGGATCCCAACGTTTCTGTGGTGATTTATTGTCGACAGGGAGTTTCTTAAATGGCGATTTTGTAGTCTGGCCTTTGCATATGGACTGCTTGCTACTCTTGGAAGAATTAGTACATGTTTGGTTCTCTTTTCCATGTCTATCTTCTGGAGAGACAAACAAGAGAATGAAGTTAATGAAACGCATTCTCAATAATGAAACAACTTAACCTCAATTGGTGACACAAAATGGTCAGTTACTCACTTGGAAGTGTTGCTGTAGGCCTGGTTTCAGATCTTGCAGCATTATCCAGTGTCTGGGAAAGGGACTCCTCTTTAACCTGTTTGGGACTACTATGCGGACTTACATTGCTCACACCAGCTGATTGCTCAAGTTTCATCCTAGAGGATGACATGTACACAGCTTCCTGGTACAAGTCCTGCCTGAAATGCACAACCTGTTCTTCAAGCCTAACAATTTCTTCTTCCAGTACTGCCACCTCAGCAAGAAGTCCTAGTGTCTAGAAATTTCAGATTAAATCCAACAGCCAAATGGTCATGTTTCTTGAACACGATAACCTCTTCTTATAACACTTCAAAATTTAGTTCAAATGAGTTAATTTCGCTTTTAACCTCTTGTCAGTTTCTAACTTGTGATTTTAAGTTTAAATGATTTATTTCATTAGAAATTAGTACTGGTTAATAAAAGAGAAAATAGTCCATCTACTTTACAATTTACACTGTTAACCAAAACCAAATAAAGCATATTGGTAAGTTTGAACAATTATTCCATTCTATAGTTATATAGACTATATTTCAATCCTTATATTTAGAACAATCCATTTTAATATATGTATTTATAACTTTGAATCTGTATTAGTCTCTATCATCTAAGTTCATAGGAATTAAATGAGATTAAATATGGCATATATATAAGAGATAAATGGATAGTTTTTAAGTACAAAGACTAAAATGTAAAATTTATATAACTATACAACCAAATAAATAATTAATTCTAAGGTTTTGCAATAATGACTTTAAAATCACATAAGCCGTGATTTTTATTGGTTACAGTAAAATTACAATCACAGTGCATAGAAATAAATTGTTTATGAAGAAAAAAACTGACAATGAGAAGGAAGAGAGATTACTAACGTAGGGAGGCAGATACGGAGGAAGACGAGGCAGAGCTCCCAAAGGTCTGTTGAAAGCTCTCTCCAATGCTCTGTGTATGTTCTCCTCACGTCTAAGCTTTTTCTTCAACCTGTCAACCTGAAAAATAAGTTGGAGAATCCATCTCAGTTGGCAATTAGAAGCAAGAAAATGAAACCCATATAACAAATTCCAGAAGAAACTATGCCATTACATCTTGCTGTAAAGCCAGTTTTCTGTCTTTGCTCGATGTTTTTCCACCCTTAACTGAACTATTCGCTCTCCCTCGCGAGCTTTCCCGCATCTCTGCCTTTTCATTCAAGGTTTCAGAGGTTAGAATTTAAGTAAGCAACTAGGATCACAGTTTGAATTGAAAGTGCGCGTATTCTCAGTGTGCCAGATTCACAAGTAAAAAGCAAAAAAAAAGAAAAAAAAAAGGTTTGAAACCTTGAGGTTTATAGAACCCAATTCGATCACGAATAATGAAAACTAAGGGTATCTTTTCTTTTCCTCAATTCATCCCCTCCCATTTGCGTTACTTTGTCAATAAAAAAAATGCCGACTTTTCAGAATTTCTGGGATCATTGATTGTTAAAACTGAAGCCATAGTTTTGGATAAGAACTGTTACGCTATCATAATCATAATTAATACTACTAATAATAATAACAATAATGATAATCATAATTGAATAGAATAGCAATAATACTAATAAATGAATTTGATGTACTGTAGCAACCGTTTTTCAAAAATATACAGAGGACATAAAATGAACCGGGTTTTGAGGTGGAACTTTAGAGCAAATTTAATTACCCTTTCATGTGACACCGTGATGGGAGGTTTCTTATGCTGCAGCTTGGCCCTGATGCTGGTGTTCATCTTTTCAAATTCTTCTATAAGTCTGCACCTGCATGCATATATGTTCACCTCTGAGCTCTATCCATCAAGTTGAGTTAAACGGTGATCGAAGTGGTGAAGAAGAAGATGAGCAGAAAGAAACAAAGATGGTTCGGTGAAGCTCAACAGAAGAAGACAATGAGAGTGGGACGGTAAAATTCCACCACCACCACTACTAGGCTTTAAGGCTTTAACCGCTTCAGATCATGAAAACGGTACTTAAAGACGCTTCTGTTAACCAAGGCACATGCTCAAGACTAAAAAAAAAAATTAAATTAAAAAAAAAAACAGAACAAAACAAAACTTCTTGATATATTTTATTTTTCAGTTTTTAGGAATAAATAAGCGTTTTCTTAAATATACAATAATTATCAATATAAAAGAA
>Ga0209589_1013764_pt1 | contig 10423 bp, 4 predicted proteins | sample CowpeawhiteBW_FD_187525 | JGI IMG/M metagenome (GOLD analysis project Ga0209589, IMG submission 187525) | Root nodule microbial communities of legume samples collected from California USA - Cow pea white BW (SPAdes) (version 2) | ecosystem: Host-associated > Plants > Roots > Nodule | place: USA...
ACTACCCCCCTTCTTATTTATACTTTTCCTAAAACAAACTTTCATTCCCAAACAACCTACTAACAGACTAACTAACTAACTAACTCAGTTCTTATTTCTTCTCACATACACCTTTAATATTCTATCAATTTACTACATATTTAAATAAATTTCTCTGTAAACATAGAGCGAAAAGAAAAGTTTGTTTGATGATTAAAGAGCTATAACTCTCTTAATTTCTTCTAAAAGTGCATTTGTCCAATTGTATTCAAATGTATAGCTTTGCAGGGTAAGTTGGGATAGTCAAAACATATACAAATGAATTTCAAAATCAAAAGATAAAAAAGTACACACAAGAGAACCTAAAACTAAAGGAAATGAAGCTCCTCACAAGAGATGAGGACAGGGACTTGTGCTGATGATTAAAGAGCTATAACTCCAAAATCTACTCTTGGTCAAGTTGGGATTTGAGCCTTTTTGTTTGCAGTGAATCCATTGTAGCGGTTATCTTCAAATGCCACAGACAGCCAGAAATCTTTCTTCAGTCTGCCGACAATTCTTGAAATCCTAAACTTGAGGAACTCCAATACTGCAGAATACAACCTTGTACCATCAATAATAGAGCTCCTTTGATATTCAAGAACCCAAGTATTTGGGTCTAATTGCACTGCTGAAGCACCCCATTTTGGTTGCATCCATGAAGTATTTCCCTTCCGAATCAAATAGCCTCCTTGTCCACCATTCCACTTTATAAACAGATTGACAACGACTCAGTGTTAGTCAACAACAATAAACCAATCCTAGTCATTCGACCTGTGGAGGCTGACTAAAAAACAAGACATTGCAGAGAATTCACCTGAGTGACTCTTCCTGATAAAAGAGTGAATGTTCGAGTAGAGAACCCATTTGTGAGCAATCCTGCTGTTTGCAAAGGCCATCCCCAAATTGTTACCTCTTCTGTAGCAGATTTGTACATTGTACACCTTGAATTCAATAGCAGACCATCCTATACAAAATGTCAATTGTTTTTTGTAAGCAACACTGCCTTATTAACAAGGTAAAAATGTAGTGTAAAATGTGCTGTAGCTTATTCAGTAAAAATTAGCTCTAGTCTCCACATTTTAAACTCGCTAGTTCATATTCAAGAAATATGAGAACCAGATTTTACCCTAGAATCAACGAAAACAGAATAAAAAAGCTTTCTTTTTAAGAGTCACAAATACCTGGCTGATTTCCCACGATGAGATATCAGTGAAACTGCAATTTGAAACTTGCCCAACAACCACACTTGTCAACTCTGTGTGCAAAAGCCTCAGCTTTCCATTCAAATCACTCACTCGGCTACATTTCTCACTGACCCTTTTGACCACATGCGGCGAGAAAGCAGGCTTGAAAACCCCAGAGACCACCGAGGAGAAAACAAGGTCCGCAGATATAAATAATCCAAAAAGGAGAAGCAACCTGAAGAAACTGAAAGCAGAGGTTTCTTGTCTCATGGTCTGCTTCTCCATTTCGTGGGTGGAGTCTGATCTGGAACTTGATCTGGATAGAGGAGTGGATGATGAGAGCTGAAACGAACTGGATCGGGGAGTGGACACAACAGAGGCATCGAAGGAGAGAGGGGTGCAGAGAACGTTGTTGATTTTGTGGGGTTTAGAGAACTTGGTGAGGGTGCTTTTGTGGACGCTGGTGGGCATGAGATCGAGGGTGGCATTGATGCTGGCCAAACACATTTCGCAATTGCAATTGGCATCTTTCTTGCAACCAGGAAAGTAGCAGCTGCTCTCACGGTTATCTTCTTCCCATGAGCTGGATTTTGATTTTGACTTTGATTGCACAAAGACTGTTCCCATGGCTTCTTCCTTCTCCCTCCCAACACAGATGTTTGTTTTTATTTTCTGGTTTCGATTTTTCCTCTAGCGCCCGATGTAACAGCATTCGAACGTCGGTTTCAGGCCCCACCTTTGAGTTTGAATCCCAACGGTCATATTGGAAATTTAGGATTTTATTTTATTTTAATTGTTAATATGTTTTCAAATTTCAAGTTTGAAGTCGTTATTTATTCTCTAGAGCCAATTTCCTAATAGTTATTAAAAAGTATTATTTTTTGTTATTTTTTTTTTCTCTTTCACACTTTTATTATATAGTAATGTATAGTAACGTGTACAATATCTTCCATTGAATAAAAAAAAAGTTAGTGTAATTTAGTCGCACCCTACAAAAGTGTTACACGTAATATAATTTTGTTTATAATTTTACATTAGTATATGATGTAAATATGATTTTGGAGATTGAAATTGTAAATATGTTTTTTGTCATTATATTAAATAGCAAGCCAGAATTTTTTTTAATAAAAAAAATGTTGACATACATTATTATAATTCATACAATTTATAATAATTATTAGTAGTATTTGGTTCGATTAATTTGAAGGAAAATAAAAGCGAGATCTACCTCATACAAATTAGAAGATTTTGAAATAAAATGACGTCAGCCAAAAAATACCATATATGATCTTCTGATTCTAACGTTAAAAGTGAATAATTACTTTTGGATCGGAAAGAAGTTTCAAAGAAAAAAAAAATAATGAAGGTAAAAGAGGGTAATCAATTCCCCAATGAAGGAATCGATTCTTTAGCATAAAAAACATATAAAATAACTAAACGAAATTGATTAACATCTCTTCTCATAATCACATAATAATCAATTTTTCTCAGAATCACAAAATATATAAAAGTTTTACGATTGTTTTCTTCGGTTAAATGAAAAATATATTTTTTAATTATGTTGACAATTAATATTCTTAATTTACAAATTAATGGTAAATACAAATCTATTTGTTGAATTAAAGTAACCTTTAGTGTAAATAAAATAAAATTTTTTAGTACAATACTTTAAAATAGTTTATTTAAAATGAAATTGACTTATAGCTATATGTTAGTTCAACTAATTTTTAACTCGTTTTTATCTTTCTTCTATTACGATTTCTCATATTTGAATACATTTCTTTGTTATTTTTTTATAAAATTAAACTCTTTATCTTTATTGCTTTTATCAGAATATTAAAGAGCATTTTTAATATTAAACATGTTAATTATTAAATATTACACATATATTTGGATTATTTTTCTTAATTTATTTTGTAGTTTGAATTAAAACATAAATTAACGAACTAATTACTGTTATATTATATAATATTATGTAAAAATTTCATAAAAAAATAAATGTAAAAACGATTTAAATAAAACATAAAATCATTATAAATAAACAAATAGTAAATTTGATTAGTAATGTTTAGACCAACTAGTTAAAATAAAATTACTTATTCAAATACCATTTTTTAAAATAAAGAAAGAAAGGAGCTAAAATAAGGAAAGTTGAGTATGGAAGGGTTGGTGAATTTGGACTAAAGCAAGGAAAATACGAAACCTGCGGTGGGAAAGTATCGCTTTTTCCAACAGATTGAGCAATGAATAAGTTCCGAAGTTTTTTCAATGCAATGCTTGTTCTGCCTTCCAATGCTATGTATGTCCTCCACTATTGAAACATCTATCATTCCATACCATTTTTGTTTCACCTTCATTATCTATAACTATATTCACATATGTATTCAGTAAAAGAATTTGCACTCCATTTTGTTGTTAAATTGTTTTATAATAATAACATTCAAATATAACTCATATTTCTTCAAAATTTATTTCATTTAAAATTTATTTTGTTGATGTCGTCCAAATATACACTCTATCTCTCGTATCTCTCTTCCTGCTTTGATAAGAAAAAGAAAAAAAGAAAATTACAAAACATAAAGAAATGAAAACAAAAAGAAAAAAATGAGTAGAAAAAAATAACATATAAAACATTTTTATATCTCTCCACTGATAGGAAGATCAAAATATATAGATAAAATAATATTACATCAGAAGACAAAAAAATTTAAAAATGTGGTTATTGAAAGAAGGTAAAAGGACAAACTTTTTCTTTATTTGTCTCCTTACTTTCTGGTGATTCCTCGTAAATTCGGAAATAATTAATGCTGAACACACTTTCCTTATTTGTTATAAAGCAATCTTTTATATATATATAATTCTAAAATAGATAATCCAGAATTACTTATATACAATAATACTCTAACATTTACACGTATTTGATAAAGAATTACGATGCGAATAATTATATAATTACAAAAAATTATCTTAATTAAATTTTAAATCTTTCAAAAGTTTTAATATTTCTAATTAAGTTTTTGTTAAATTTTTTTATTTTATTAAATGTTTAAATTTTTTTATACTTTTAATTAATATTTATTTATTTTTTCGTTTAACGATCATGTAATTGTTATCTTCAACGTCTTATTGTCTTATTTTCTTGTATCCAAGTTCTGTACTATTAATATAGAGGTATAATTATTGATTTAGTCTCTCAATTTTTTGAGTTGATTTAATTTGTTTTCTAAATTTTTTGAAGGTTCAATTTGGTCTTGAGTTTTTGGAAGGTTTAATTTTTGGTACTCTTATTTTTTAGAAATGGTTCAGTTTAGTACTTTCCGTTATATTTCAGTTAACTAGTTTGCACACCAGTGAGCTGTCATTGTGCAATAGAAACTTGATGAAGTTGTTAATTGATTGATTTGTTTGTTGGATGTAATTAACATCATTTTAGTCTGTTGATGTATAAGTATAATACTAAATTGATCCACTTTAACAAATACGGGTACCAAATTAAATATTTAAAAAATTCAAACACTAAATTAAATGAAATAAAAAATAATTGGGACCAAATTAATAATTATATCTAATAAAAAATATATTATAGTTGATGTAAATCGTAACCGATTTTCATTGCTTTTATTGAGAATGAGTTGGATATAGTGCTAGATTTTTTTTTTAAGAATAGTGATAAAATAATATTCTGGTCACTAAAAATATTATTATTGATGATGACAAAGATAATATTTTTTATCACTTTAAATAGGTGTTATCCGTTTTCATTAATGAAATAAATGAATGTTCCTATTTATTTGCATTATTATTATATTAAAAACATAACCTCACATCATATCTAGTTAACCAAAAAATTAAATAAGAAAAAAATATAGAATTTTTAATACTTAATGTACTAAAAAAATTAATACAAACTCAATTATAAATATTTAAATTTATAAAGTTAATTAAATCTAACAAAAAAATAAATTATATTTTATAAAGTAGTTTTCGATCCACTTAGATTTTACACTTTAGTCAAAAGAAAAGCGATTAAGTGACTTATGTTTGTTTTTGTCAAAAATAAATTTTAAAAATATATAATTAAACATATTTCAACTGTATTTAGTCAAATATGTGTTGAATTGGGGGTGAAACTCAATTTGTACCTTCAAATCATGATTTGGGGAATGGATACAAACCAGACCTACTCAAAAATTTATTAATCGATTGAATTGACCACACTGACTTAGTAACATGATTTTCGGTAATTATTGAACTTAGCTTTATGAATCACCCTTTCTAACGAATTTAAAAGTTTATGGTAAAAAAAAAACTTATTGTTTAAGCCCCTCCATAATATTTTAAAAGGATTAAATGGTTTTCTTTCTTAAACATCTAGTTAGGTAAATAAACTTCTAGTAATTTTTAAATTTTAACATATAGAGGTGGAACTAGAAAAGTGACAACTGATATATCAATTGATACGATAAATAAATAAAAACCATTTACCCTTTAAAACGAGAAATGTACTTTTAAAGAATAAACTATAGAGATCACAATAAATATTTCCCATTATGATATTTTGTTTGATGTGCTTAAATTATTAAAAAACAAATCGTTTAAGAGAAAACTTTTTTTTCTTCTCAAAATTAACTTATGTTACACGTAAATGAGTTGTTTAAGTCTTCACATAAAATGAGGCCCATGTTAGTGGTGGGGATTAGATCTTTTTCAGAGGACTTTGACTTCCAATTTATTTTTCTTACACTAGTGTATAAATAAAAATATATTTTTTAATTTTACTATATTCTACATATTTATCATTTTTTAATTTTTTGTATATTTATAAACGAGTTTTGACACGCTTAAAATATGTTATGAACATTAAACAATATAATTTTGGTTTGGTTAAACTCAACTTACTTCGTTCTCTCTATTTTAACGCCATTAAAAGTTATTAAATCTCTTTTCCAAATTTAATCTTTCAACCAATACCTTCAAAACTGAAAAATATATAACAAAGTTCAAGTAGACAAGAAAATAATAATAAAATGTAAACTTAAAGATAATATATTCAAACTAAATTAAAATGAGCATAATTAAAACTTAATTACTCGTAGGAAATGGATACCCGCAAGTAGTTGGTACGAGTATTTTTAATATTCATATGTTAACGGGGCGAGTACATGTATCATAGTATCCGTACCCGTGGATATTCGTACCTGCTATACTCTAATTTAAATAAAAAAATATGATTAAAATATTAACATATTTATTTTGAATGAGTTATTTTTTTATTAATTAGTTTTAAAAAAAATTTATTTATTTATAAATTTTTATTCAACACTATTTAAATGTGTTATTTAGACTTTATTTAAAATTTATGAATGTTTTGTATTGTATTTTATTTGAATTTATAATTAAAATATATTGTTAAATATTTATTTTTATTTTTTTTGTAAATATCTGTGAGTATTAAAAGTTTATGCAAGTACCCGCATAATAGATATTTGATGGATATAAATATAAATACAAAACAGATATTTACATAAAGTAGGAATAAGTATGAATGAAGTATTATCCTACCTTATCCCTAATTATATGTATATAAAATGGCAATTGATGCCTTTCCGAATCTGCTACTAGGTAACTAAAATATACGCAATACTTAATTATTTTATTATTTTGTGGACGTAGGTAATTGATTGAGCAGTTACAGTGCACTAATGAGAGGAGGGGTAGAAGAGAATTTTAGACTAAGAGATTTTCTTTGAATTAACTAACAAATCAAAACAAAATATCCATTAAGGGAGTACTGAACAATAACACAAGGCATTTCGGAAATGATCTCTAACGGGACTAGAATTAGTGGCAACACATTAATGATGATTTCTTAATTCAACACACCTAACTTAATTACAATCAAGTGCCTTAATGAACATCAACATTATTGATACGCCATATTTAACCACAACCAATCGAGTGTCTTAGCTACTTCATGGTCCTTCATCTCCTCAAACTTTAATACCATCATTACATCAACCTCAAGAAAACTATCGTAACCACATCACCAAGTTGAAAAAGGAAAAGTTTAAAACTACGTCATATTACCTACCAATGTGTGATTCAATAAGATCTTCTGATATTCTGTTATATCTTGTGCATGTTTAAGTTATGTTTTTATTTTAATAAAACACACTATTTTAACAGTTACGATAATGTCGTGATTCCTCCATAATACGAAAAAAATTATATTTAGAAATTGAGGGAAGTTGACCATAGATATGGTTTCACCAAATTTTCATACGTGTTTGTTGATTTTTTTTTTAATTTTTTTTCTTGGGGATATTATTGATTGTTTGAGACTACGTCAAATGTGACAAATGCATTGGCATTATGGTGAATAGAGTGGTCCAAAATTGTTTCTTAAACCTAACAATTTATTTCCTTCAGGGCAATGTCAATGCATTGTGTTGCTTGACTTGCAAAATGGGTTATGTAGTATCTTCTGGCAAGAAAAATGTGCACAGAAAAAAAAAGAAGGAAATGTTAAGTGTAAGGAAAATGATGCTTGGATATTAATATCTTATTAGGCATCTAGAGGAAGACGGTGATGGAGATAGGGATAGAAAAGAAAGAAGAAATATCGACAGTACAAGAAACATGATGACATAAATCTGTGAAAAAAACATGGACATGTGAAGTTTAAAGACATATTCTTCCTTCTGTTTTCTTTTTTCTTAATGATTATAGAATACTATAAAGATTTAATTTACTTTCATTTTGGTTTCATGAAATGTCTTGAATTCTTGTTCTCTTACCAAACTTATCGAATTCATTCCTTAATTGTTCCACTCATCTCAACTTAAATTCAGTTAAAATTTCAAATAATTCTGGAATACCAGAGTTCACACAAAACATATCCTAATGCGAGTGGAAGATAAGGCTTAAGAAAAATCCAACCTTCCACTTTTTCATAACAATTTCAAGTCCTTAAAAAACTCACGCTAATAATTAATCAAAGAAGTTCGCTGGTACCCAAAACACCAATTTACCTTTCATCCCAATCAGAAGCATCAAAAAAGGTTTTTGGATTGTACATTTATACACATAAACGAGTCGAAATTTTGGAGGAGAGAAAAGTTTGAGGTCATCTTTTTTATTTTTCTTGAAACTCGGTCACTATTTTGCCAATGAAGTGAACAAAGAGATGACAAAGAGGATTAGGAATACCAAACTAGAAACTAGAGATCAGTTGGAGAGAAAAAAAAAAAAAAAAAAACAAAAAAAAAAAAAAAAAAAAAGAAAAAAAAAAAAAAAAAAAAAAAAAAAAAAAAAAAGAAAAAAAAAAAAAAAAAAAAAAAGCAGAAGAAAATAAGACTTCCTGTACATGACAAGAAGAAAGAACTTATCCCATAAGGCTAAACCTAGTTTTATTCCAACAAAAAACAGAGTATCCTCTGCCTCTGCCTCTGCTCTGTTCTGTTCTGTTCCAACCCTGCATCAGTATAAACGGAAAGTTGAAGAATCTCCGACTTGAGAAGTGGTGGTTGACCTTGTATACTTCTTTGATGAAGACGGAGATTGTGAAAGGTCACCGGACCTTCTCCTCAGCATCTGTCTCATCCCATCAGCCACTCTAACGGCAGGGTTTGATTTGAACTTGCGGCAGAATGACATGTGAGCCTTCACAGCTTCATCCATGGCCGGTGATGTTTTTTTCCCTCCATAGCTCACTTCGTCTCTCACTGCTTCAGAGCACAACCCACATAACCATTTTCCATCGAACTTGGACTTTACTTCGGTGATGTAGTCTTGGGTGCAATCCTCCTTCAACCCACAACACTCGCACTTCACTGACTCAATCTCCATCTTTATAATACCTGTTTTCGAACTTGTTGTTTTTTGTAAGGATGAGAATCTTTCTTTCTCCTTAAGACATGCAAGAAGGGCACAATGATTGAGGTGGTCTTGTTTATTTACTAGCGTGTAGCATGGTTTTGTTGGGCGAAGGACTAGGAAGTGGGTATTGTTGTGAAATGAGGGGCTTTATGGTGTTTGAGAGATAGAGAGAGAGAGAAAGAAAGTGTGTTTAAGTTTAAGATAGTGAAATGCCATAATTTCCTCCATGTTCTAAGGGACATGGGCAGTGGAAAATGTGACAAGGCTGGTCGGAGGGACCTTTGCTCTGCCCTTTTCTAGCATTTAATATTTTAATTCTACTACCCATAAATCAAACTACCCAAAATGTAAAATAAGTGGGACAAAGTGGTGGGTACCTGAACAGTTAATACTATCTATATATTATAATTTTGGTTTAATTTGATACTCATTTTTAAAAAGGTGTTAATTGAGTTTCAAATTTTAAAAAAATATCTTAATTAGGTAATTTTCTGACAAAAATTTTTAATACCGTTAATTTTATTCATAACTTTTACCTCTAAATTTTAATATAAATATCAATACTTAATTTTGTACGTCATTTTAAATATCAATACTGTTAACGACGTTAACAATTTTCTTCTGAAAGGGACCTGATTGAGATAACTTTTTAAAAATTGGGACTCGATTAACACATTTTTAAAAACGAGTACCAAACTAATATATCTGAATAAAAACGAGGATCATCTTAGTAATTAAACCTATAATATTCTATTCTATTGCATTTTTACTAACTTCTTAGTCCTTCTTTCTATTTTTTTATTCAATGCCCTGTTCTCTCACTTCAATATTTTATACTAATGCATGAATAGTTTTTTCTTATTAATTATTTTACAAGAAAAGTCTTCGACTTTAACAATGAGTTAGACCGCAGTATTTCAATATGATTAATTTGGAATGCCCTGCTCACAAAAGCCCAACTATCATTCTCTTTAGATGTGTATAAAGAGTTCACTGATTTTTGTGTTGAAATAATTAACATTATTGATAAGTGTTTATAATATCTTGTGTCATCATCCTAATTAAACTTCTGAATTTACTATTAAGTTATGAGCTTTGTTTATTAAATGTTTAAATTTAAGGTTTAAACACTTTCTTTTAGTATTATTTATAGAAATGTGAAAGTTAAGGAGAGGAAGTTAGTTTGAAATCATGTTGTTTAGTAACTACAATATTTATTTAATTGAAGGATTATTATATTCATTGAATCACCGATATTTGTTCAATAATGAAAAAGTTAACTGTGCTTAAAAGGTTGTCTGTTTAGCATAGAGAAAAAAAAAAAAAAAAATCAATAAAAA
>Ga0209589_1013765_pt1 | contig 10422 bp, 8 predicted proteins | sample CowpeawhiteBW_FD_187525 | JGI IMG/M metagenome (GOLD analysis project Ga0209589, IMG submission 187525) | Root nodule microbial communities of legume samples collected from California USA - Cow pea white BW (SPAdes) (version 2) | ecosystem: Host-associated > Plants > Roots > Nodule | place: USA...
TTTAAATTCTTTTAATATATTTTATATATTTAATATTTTAATAAATTTTTATACATTTATATATATATATATATATATATATATATATGTATGTATGTATGTACTGCTATAAGTCCAAGCTCGGAATCCGACCTGACTTATGTACTGGTATAAGTCCAAGCTCTAAATTCGACCTGACTTATGTACTGGTATAAGTCCAAGCTCGAAATTCAACTTGACTTGTGCATTGATATAAGTTCAAGCTCGAAAATCAACTTACGTGTTTTAGGGCCTGAAAAGGCTATATGTGGACACCCCTCAGTTTAGCCCATTGGGCCCATTAGGCCCATTGTTAAATGTCTAGATATTGGATTCTTTCATGAAAGAGAGCACATCCAGATAAAGGGGAAACATACCTAAATATCAGGAAGCTGGCCCACGAATCTAGGCATGAATCTAGAAGCCTGGCGAGCGGAACAGTTACCTAAGTCAACACAAAAAGATAGGCTGTAGTTACCAAAGTTAACACAGAAAGATAGGCTGCAGAGCTTATTAGTTGGACTGACAATTATCAGGAGAAAGACTCTAAAAGACAGACCAATGATGACTAAAGGGCAAGTGAAAAAGGGAGACAAGAAGAGAATAAAGAGTTTTTTTCGGTGGATTACGAATCCTAGAAATCTAAACTGAAACAATATATATAAAGAAAAGTTTTTTCTTTTTGTTGTCCATATTTACTTTTTAATTTTTTAATTTTATCTTTTAAATATTTTAAATAAAATAATTCTTTTATTAATATTATCTTTTAAATGATTATTTGTTTAGTTTAACTATTTTTTATTTGATTAGTGTTTTAAACTTAATCATTATAAATGAAAATTAATTATAATTAAATTATAAAAATTATTTATATTTAATTTTATAATTATAATAATAACATAATTATAATTTTATTATTTTTATTATTATAAAATTAGTAAATGCAATATTTTTAGTAGTTTATTTAAAAAGTTTGAAATTACTCTTTTGGTTTTTGTTTTCGTTCAAATATATTAAGTTGGTCTTCCAATTTTTTTAGTTTCAATTTGGTCCCGATATTAATATTTCAAAAGATGATGCATTTTTGTCCTTTTTTTCATTAATTTCTTGAATTGGATCAAGTTTTTGTCATCAAAATTGAAGTTGTGAATAAGGATGGTTTGTTTTGTTGGTGTAATTGACATCATGCTAATGTGTTGATGAAATGTTTTTGCTTTGCTTCAACAAATTTAATGAAAAATATCAAATTGCATTAATTTTTAAAGAATCAGGGCCAAATTGAAACTAAAAAAAAAACTAGATGACCAACTTAATATTTTTGAAAAAAAATGGATCAAAAAAATAATTCAACCAAAATTTTGGTACCTCTAAAATATTGGTTGAAGATCCGCCACTATCCACATAAGCAAGACACCCATATAATCATAAAATGTCTCCTTAATTTAAGTTTTTCCAAAAAGGCTGGTCTCTCAAAAGTTAGCACAAAAAGAAAAATCGACAATACACATTATATAAGATTTATGAATAATTACTATATCTTGACTTTCACATCAATACATATTTAATTAATTAAAAAGTTTTAATAGAATTTATATTTATTTAAAAGTAAGTTTTTAAACTATAAATACCTTTTTACAAAAATTTTATAACAACCCAAAAAGAGCATCATATTCTATCCATAGAGTCTTTATTTAACAACTTGTCCATATAAGCAAAACACACATATAATCATAAAATGTCTTCTTGATTTAAGTTTTTCTAAAAAGAACTAATCTCTCAAAAGTTAACACAAAAAGAGAGATCAACAATACACATTATATAAGATCTATGAATAACTATTATATCTTGACTTTCATATCAGATTGATTCTTACTGTCTATTCTTATTGTCACCTACAACCTCCTCTGCTCATGCCATAATAGCAATCATCCAAAAGAGAACATAGCAATCAACATAGAAAAGAAAAAGAAAAGGTGAGCTAATGATAAGTTTTGCATACTCACATTACTTACAATCTCACAATATGTAAAAACTATTAACGTTCCTATCAATCAAGCATCCATAACAACACATATCATATTATAAAGGATTCACAAAGATAATAATTATAGGCTCAAATCCAAATTTATGCATTGACTCAATCAATAAAAGTCATGCACCTACCATGAGATCCTAAAAGAAATGCCATGATCAGCCTTAAAAATCTAGTCAGTCTCTATCTCATCATGATAGGATAAATCTCACCTATAATGTCTCCATAAAAGAGGTCTACAACCTCGAATGTCACTATAGGGCAACCAAATGTCCTACCCAAATCTTTGTGGGTCTCATCTCTCTAGGTTTAATGGCTAAAAGACGCGACAATTACACTCCCCTAGGTTACTTCAATATTTGGCATCCTAGCACCTATTTATCAAGTCTCATTGTCGCTTCACTCCTCAAGGTAGGGGGACTACTATACCTGTAAGGATGAGGTGGCAAAAGAACATACATTTTCTTTGCATATCATATAGGTATTATTGACATCTTGAAGACTCTGTTATGACATCGAGTTCGGGGCTATTGTACTATATATATAACCGAGACCACATTGAATGCCTAAACCGAGATAATCTCTACCTATATGGTTAGAATCGCAGAACTCAATATTCACATTTGGAAAAAATTGTACTTTTAAAAAGTTTCCCATTTTTAATATCAAAGTTTAATTAAAATCCTTTCATTTTTCATAACAACAAATAATTAAAGAGAGTATGGAAATAGAAGATTGCACAAGGTATTTTATATTGGTTCGGATCAAAAGACCCTACATGTATTTGTTAATTTCTTTAAAGAGGGATTAACTTAAACAATAAAATAAACCGAACTTACAATCACAAAAGAAAAAGTTTAAGGTTTAGAAAACACCTCTCGAAGACAGAAAAGATGAAAGACACATTCCTTGATTCATACAAGGAATGAACCACCTTTGAGTTGCACAAAGGATAAACAACTTTTTCCAGCAACAAAAGTAACACTTAATCCCTAAAGATCCCACTTGGTGAAAATTATCGCTCTACCTATAGTAGGTTTTTCGAAGTTCGTTTTCACAAACATAGAGAGTTTCCCTAGCAGTCACAACTTTAAACCTCTAAATGAAAAAGTTATTTTTGAAATGGGTTTTTCTAAACATATATAGAATTTCTCTTTCAAAAATTAGATCAAGAACATGAAGAGTCAAGTTACAATTGCTATTGATAATCAATTGTTTCAAGAGAAAATCAATTATCACATAAGTTTTTTTAAAAAGATTTTCTCATTGCGATAATCGATTATCAGGAGTGGATAATCTATTATTATAGAATCACTTTTGAAAATCTTAAATTTATTTGGATAATCGATTATCATTAGTGTTAATCAATTATCATAGAGCTTTTATGAAAAATAAAGTCTTCCTTGAGTTGATCTTTATGCATGTTGCTTTGTGACTCTCTATGCTAAGTCCTATGCACAAATTTTCACTAATATGGAACTTATTTCAAAGGCATAATATAAAATAAAATTCTTCCAATATTTATGGTCATCACTTGAAGTCTTTGGACTTGCTTTTATCATCATCAAAATTTTCTCCAGAAGAATGTTCTCCTTCATCTTCTTGTTTTGCCAACAATCTCCCTTTTGTGATGATGATCAAAATTTGTTTTTAAAGCCTTTAGTAATAACCTGCATATACACAACTTCACAAAGAAAACATTAAATAGTTCTATGCTTTAAACTTTTCTCCCCCTTTTTATCCTAAAGAAAAAGTGAACTCATGAGATAGTCTCCTTAAATCAAATAAAATAATATAATTGAACTCCCCCTTAATTTGACAACCTATATAACAAGAAAAATAATGAGAAAATATTTTATATAATTTAGAATTCAAAGTTCTTATCATCATTTTCATCACCAAAATAACTATCAAATTTCTCTTCTACGTGAGAAATCTAGTGTCTAAATTCCTAATTAAATTACACACTTCTTCATGCCTAGAACCTTGAAGAGTGTGCATTTCTTCCATCCTTCTACACACATTAGCATTATTTTCTTCCATGGAGAAGGAAGACCCAACAACAACACTGGAATAACCAATAATAGGAGCAACCTCTGGCATTTTTTGGTCATCCTCAAAGTCTTCAGTTGGCCCATCTCCTTTGGAAATGTAACTATCTCCATGAGGAATAAATCCCATTTGTTTGATAGCGCTTTTTCCAATTTTGTTTAATTCAAGAGTGTGTTGAATAAGTTATCCAGTAGTACTTATATATTTGTATTCACAGATTCTTGAATAAGAAATGAATAGTGGAGAGGGTATGCAAGATTTTGCAATTGAGCATTGTATTAACTATAAGACTTGACCAGTCAATAATGATATGATTTTAGTAGTTCATAGATGATTAGAATATCTACTTCAATGCACTGTGCATGATTTGTAGCTCTTGGGCATAAAATCCAAATAATTAAGTAATGCATAAGCCTTTCATCTAACTTTGATCCTCCTACCAAGAGTTATTTTTTAACTTGCTGCTGAGGATTTCTCAGAAAAGATCTAAATGGCGGCAACGTGTTGAGTCCTTCAATTCCAATGAGCAGATTAACAACATCTTCTCTGATGGAAAGCTTTGCAACATTTTCTCAAATGTCATTGTCAAGAACTATGTTAGTTCCTTTGACTTTCACTACTGTAGCAAAGCTTACTAACGATGGCTAATGAAAGCCTATAAAGACGGTTTCAAAGTCGTCGTTGATTAAGCCGTTGTTAAAAGTACCCCACAATGACGACAATTACCAAACTCGTCGTCAATCTTAAGTAATACTACGACGATTTGGAAAGTCATTGTTGAACTTTGAACGGGAACAATATGGGCTTGAATCTGGACCAGAAACCCAAAACACAACGACGACGATTTGTGTCAAAACCATCGTGGATTTTCTTTTTTTAACGACGGTTTGGGTCATAACCGTTGTTAATTATGGCTTTTTTTTTAAAAAGGCAGCTTTATTTTATGTTTTAACCCAAACTTGTAATTCAAAAAACAGTTCCAATCCAAAACAAAATTTGAATCCAGACAGAGTTCCAATCCAAAAAGTTTCATCAAAGTTACAAATAACTTATATGACAAAATAAGTCTAAACTAACACTAAGTCTTACTATACCTAACTCTCAATAACTACAAATAGAAAGTACTCCGCCCACGCTACTCTCATGCAATTGGCAACGACAAGGGAGGTGCAGTGGCAGGGTGCCATGGAAGCAGTGGAGACTTCGCAAGGGTAACAACGGTGCGATGGTAGCGGCAACGAGGCAGCATCAATGACGCGGTGGCAATGGTAGTGGTACAATGGAAACGCAACCCAAGCAGCAGTGGCGACAAACCTCGCAGCAAGAACGCGATGGCAGCGGTAGCATGGACGTGGTAGCAGAACCCTAGCAGTAGTGGTGGCTGGCGCAACAACGACTTCGCACTCTTTGCGAGCAAGCAATGATAGTGGTGGTCGTAGTAGTTGACGGCTCCCGACTAAGTAGAGTTGGCGACAATGGCAGACGTAGACGACAACGGAGGTGTGGTGGCAATGGTAGACGAGACTGGAAGAGAGAAAAGTGGGCGTGAAGAGAAACAATGAAAAAGGTTATTTTTTTTAACCCTCGACAAGCTTATCCATGACGGTTCTGTGAACCACCATCGTGGTTGTGACACAAAACAATAACGACTAATATGATGATTGTCATTGTTCGATGGTTAATGCCCAATAACGACAGTTAGGGGTAAAACCATCGTTGATCTTGACCTCTTATTTGCAAAAATGGCACTACCTTTTTTCCACAATGTTTGCGTTGGAACCAACATTATTTGTTGTCATTGAACAATGTTTCTGCACTAGTGATTGTTGAATGTTATCCCATCTTTGTACTTGAAGTTGAATTACATTTGCCCCCAGGCTCAATGTATGTGAAGTATAACGAGTGTCGCAACCGGAGTCATGACGAGACGACGAAAAAATTATTTTTAAACATAGAGGAGTCGCCACCATAGTTTATTAAAGAAAACTATAGAAAAACCTTAAAAAGAATAGTCTTTGAAACCAAGTTTGGGTTCGGAAGTTGATTACATGTGGGGAAGGTATTAGCACCCCACAACGTCCGTCCAAAGACGGTTCCCTTTAATTAAGTGTGCAAAATTAATGTAATTTTTAAAATATTAGTTTCCCCCCAAAAAATCAAACAGACAAACAAATACAAATTGGTAAAGAAAATATTGTTGAAAATTTTAGTTGGGCCAGACAAGGATTGACCTTGCTCCTACGTATCTCCATTCGCAATGGAGAATCAAGGTTACATAGTTCTTAAAAACTATTTGGAAAAAGATCTTAAAAACATTTCAAATTTTTGGGAGGTGAACCAGACAAGGACTTTGCCTCACTCCTACGTATTTCCATTAAAAATGGAAAATCAGGGATCACGTAGTTCTAAATAAAAAAAAATGATTTTGAAAAGATTTTAATTTTTTTGAAGGTGAACCCGACAAGGACTTGGCCTTGTTTCTACGTATTTTCATTCAAAATGGAAAATCAGGGATCACGTAGTTCTAGATGAAAAAAATATTGTAAAAGATGTGATTTTTGGAAGGTAAACCTGACAAGGATTGATCTTGCTCCTACGTATCTCCAATTAGAATGGAGAATCAGGGATCACGTAATTCTAGATGAAAAAAAATATTGTAAAAGATGTGATTTTGGGAAGGTGAATCCAACAAGGATTGACCTTGCTTCTACGTATCTCCAATCAGAATAGAGAATCAGGGATCACGTAGTTCTAGATGAAAAGAACTATTTAAAAGAGATGGAAGGGTTTGTAAGCATGTAGAGTTTGTAAATTTGCAAATTTTTAGAGAAATTTTGAATGTTGTATAAAGTAGTTATCAAGCAAGTCCAGGACCCAAAAAGATAATTAAAAGTATAAAAACTAATGATTATCAAGCGAGTACGAGACCCGACATGATACTTAATGTTATGAAAAATAATGATTATCAAGCGAGTTTGAAACTCCACATGATAATTAATGTTATGAAAATAATGGTTATCAAGCGAGTCTGAGACTCGACAAGATAATTAAAGTTATGAAAATTAATTATTATCAAGCGAGTCTAAGACTCGACATGATAATTAAAATTATGAAAAATAATTATTATCAGGCGAGTCCGGTACTTGATATAATATTTAAAGTTATGAAAAATAATGATTATCAAGCGAGTTTGGGACTCAACATGAAAATTAAAGTTATGAAAAATGATTATCAAGCAAGTTCAGGACTCAACATGATAATTAAAATTATGAAAAATAATGATTATCAAGCGAGTCTGGGACTCGACATGATAATTAAAGTTGTGAAAAATGATTATCAAGCAAGTGCGGAACTCGACATGATAATTAAAATTATGAAAAATAATTATTATCAAGTGAGTCTGGGACTCGACAGGATAATTAAAGTTATGAAAAATAATGATTATCAAGCAAGTCTGAGACTCAACATGATAATTAAAGTTATGAAAAATAATGATTATCAAGCGAGTTTGAGACTCAACATGATAATTAAAGTTATGAAAAATAATTATCAAGTAAGTCTGGGACTCGACATGAAAATGAAAAATTATGAAAAAAAATTATTATCAAGCGAGTCTGAGAGTCGACATAATAATTAAAGTTATGAAAAATAATGATTATCAAGTAAGTCTGGACCCATAACGAAATTTTAATTTTCATTTGTATCTGTTGTTATTTTACTTTACATATCTTTTTATTATTTTCATTTATTATTATTTTTTTAACCTAATAACATTACAAGAAAGCTAGAAGTCCTTCCTCCTTGAATCTTTATGCCAACGAAACCTTAACCCATGAAACCTTAAGAATGGTTTTATTCATACAATGCAATGTGAATGCCTAGACTAATCTCCTGCACTACAAATTAACGAAACGCAAGGTCCAAACAATTATGAAATTAAACTCATGCCATCGTGATCCACCCAGCTTCTTTCACAGCCCTTTCCTCACAAAGGTCATACAAGCAGTACCAATTTTTGATCATCAATCTGAATATCAATCCAAATAAATTATAATCCAATAATTCACATATCTAGAACAATCCATGACTCTCGTAAACATCAACCGAAACACCAACACAGTGATCGGTGCATTCAAACCCTCCCTATCAAGAACAAATTAAACCAAAAACGCATCAATCATCACAATCCTTCAACATAAAATTTCCAATATCAATGCCAACAAGTTAATCAATAACCTCAATACCCACCCGGGTTTCAATAGATAATACCCAATCAGACTCAAACCCTAATCATTACAATATTGAATAAAAACAAACAACAACAAAAACAAGAGAACACAATAGGCAAAGAGAGATATAGGGTATTTACGCGGCTGACGTGCGGTGGACATTCACCAGAAATGGCCGCGGCTACTTAGAGCAGAAATCTCACCAAGGAGAACCCGTTGGCGTTTACCAGCGGCGCGACAAATGCAGGACTCGTTCTCTCCAAAAAAACATTTTACAGGTGGTCTCTTTTTGTGTTTGGTATCGTGTTGTGTTGTGTGATCCTTAGTGTGAGTTGTTCTAGAATGATAGTTAATGGAGGGTGATGAGAGTGAGATCTAAAAAAGAATATTTTTGACCTTGGGAAGAAGATGACCATGGATAAAGGAGAAAATGTCTAGTTATGTATTGTGTGAAAACCTTCTCTTTAATGAAGCGGAGAAAGAAAAAAGAACTCGAGGAACGTGCCTCAGACTATGAGATTCTGAGACCTTTTTTTAGCATTGTCTAAGATATTAACTGTGTGTGGAGGTTAATAGAATCGTGAAGATAATCTAGATTGTGAGAGTATCAGTAGGATGCAGTTGAGTAACGGTAACATATAACCACTTATTTTGAAATTTCCTTTTATTTTCATTATAAATTTTTTTTTCTTATTTTTCTATTTAGTTTATTTTTCTATTTTAAAACTTGTGGTTAGTTTCCTACATATTTAAATTAGTTGTCTAGGAAATAAGAAAGTAAGATTATTATTATTAAAAATTATTTTTATTTTATTTTATTTATTATTTAGTCACCCTGACAAAATTGGGTGTTGATAGTTGCCCCTCTTTACTTAACTTTTACGTGATGATATGAAAATATTTATTTTCATAGTGTCACAGTAAAAGAAAAGGAAAGACAGAAACACAAATTTCGTTCGGGTTTATAAAAAGAAAAACAAAAAAACTAGGTGTAACAACCTAAACAAAGTGTGGAAACTTTGACTTATAATGTGTGTGTGTGTGTGTGAGAGAGAGAGAGAGAGAGAGAGAGAGAGAGAGAGAGAGAGAGAGAGAGAGAGAGAGAGAGAGAGAGAGAGAGAGAGAGAGAGAGAGAGAGAGAAAGTGTAGAAATGCCAGTCAGATGCTGGACTTTTAATACAGGTGCTAGTGGGATGCTAGACTTTAGAAGAAAATAAACATGTTGGTGTTAGTCAGATGTTGAACTTTTAATGCAGATGCTAGTCAGATGCTGAACTTTAACAGAAAATAAACATGTAGGTGTCAGTCGGATGTTAAGCTTTTAATGCAGATGTCAGTCGGATGTTGGACTTTTAATGTGGGTGTCAGTCTGATGTTGGACTTTAGAAGAAAATAAACATGTTGGTGCTAGTCAGATGCTGGACTTTTAATGTAGATGCCAGTCGGACGCTGGATTTTAGCAGAAAATAAACATGCTGGTGCTAGTCGGATGTTGAGCTTTCAAAGGGGGTGCTAGTCAGATGCTAGACTTTAGTAGAAAATAAACATGTTGGTGTCAGTCGAATGCTGGGATTTTAATGTAGGTGTCAGTCGGATTCTGGACTTTTAAAGCTGGTGCCAGTCGGATGCTTGACTTTAAATGCAAGTGTCCGTCGGATGCTGGACTTTAAATGCATGTGTCAATCGGATGCTGGACTTTTAAAGCTAATGCCAATCAGATACTGGACTTTTAAAGCTGATGCCAATCAGATGCTGGACTTTTAAATGTAGGTAAAATTGTATAGACCAACACAAGCTAGGCTTTAACTGATAGTGAAGTATGAATGCCGATAGAAGTTGAGTTTTAGCGAAAATGTCAACTAAAAACTAGAGTTTAATAGAGAAATAAACATGAGTGATAATATATATATATATATATATATATATATATATATATATATATATATATATATATGAAATAAGATTATTTGTCCTATTTCATCTGGTTCCTCATTTTTCATTTTCTTATTTACAAAGGCATGTATTTTGGACCAATTATTTTCCATACAATCATCAAATTCGTGTAACCTCATCATTTAAAAAAAAAAAAAT
>Ga0209589_1013766_pt1 | contig 10422 bp, 7 predicted proteins | sample CowpeawhiteBW_FD_187525 | JGI IMG/M metagenome (GOLD analysis project Ga0209589, IMG submission 187525) | Root nodule microbial communities of legume samples collected from California USA - Cow pea white BW (SPAdes) (version 2) | ecosystem: Host-associated > Plants > Roots > Nodule | place: USA...
CAACTAAAGTTGATTCAACTAAGTCAACTTTGGGAATCAAAAATAATAAACACAAATGAAAAGGGATGAAGGATTAGTGAACTTCCTTTCTAAACATGCTTAGTCTTCTTAAGCATGTGCCTTCATACTTGGTTGGGGTCAATCCTTCATCAGAATTTGATCCATGCTTGATTCGGATGAAAGCTTGTTGGTAACTTGAGTTTCTCCACCAATCTTTGGCTTACAACATTGTTGTCGCTTTCGTAATAGAATGGAACTAAACATGGGTGGCCTTCGATTAAACACCTTGTATAATAAACTTCCATTGTTATTCCAATTCTAGTGAGCCATGCTCTGAATACAAAATGATATGAATCAAGAGGGGTGGATTCGCTTCATGGTTCGATCTAGGTTTGAATGCTAATAAGCAAGAAATTTGAGAAATTGTTTAAAACAAGAAAACAAAAATAGATAAGAAGATGAAGTGGAAATTGATAGAAGTCACACTTCCAAGGATGGAAGATCAACCTAGGAGTTTAAACACTCAAAGGGAGCAAGGACATTTGATAAAACTCAAGGGTTCCTGAATCACTCAAGAAAATAGGAGAATCACTCTAAACAAGATAGAAGAGATAAAACTCTTATATTTTCTGAATAAAAGTCAACTTGATTTCATTGATAAGAATGGTTTAGCTTATATAGGAGCTTTAACCATCAGAATTACAAAAGACACATAATTTTAGTTACAACCCCCTTAAAGCTATTAATGAACCACTCAAGTTAATAATGATCCACTATTGAATTGCTGATTATAACTGAATTCAAGGTAACCCAAAGTCATCCACAAGCATTCAAGGAAGGTCCTCCAAAGGTTGGTTCTTAAGTTGGAAAATGGGCCCTTACTTAACTTGAAAATAAAGAAAAACTAAAGCCCTTCAATTGGTTAACCCAACACACAATTTGGTTAGCCAATTGTACAAAGCATTGGGGCCTTATTTAATTTAAAGAAACTGCATCAATGTCGCGCGTTAGTTATTCTCCACTTGGGCCATATGCAATTCACATCATACCCTCCTTCTTTGAGAACATTCGTCCCGAATCTAAAGCCTTTATTTTTCTACTAGTTTTAATAAAATTTTAGTATGCCCTTGTAAAGAACTTTGTTTGTGCACAACTTGAAACTATTTCTCGTCGTCCAAGATCAAATGCAACTTGAATAGATTTAGTTTTGTTCCTTTCCAACAGTTGCAATCCGTGGAGCACCTCTCTTGCCAACACTACCCCTACTTGATATGTAACAATAAATTACTCCATGCGTTTTGTTTGACGTATATGTTTCTCATCAGCGAACCAAATGCATAATAAAGCATTATGAACAAGCTTCGTTTTCAAACATGGAGGTTGGTGTGTTTCATTCACATGCTTATCCTTTTGCTCCTTTAAAATGAGATCACAAACTGTTGAAGAAAAACATTGAGAAATAAATTTTTCATCATCTTTCTCTCTACTTCCTTCTCTTTTTCTTCATTTCCCTTCCTTCTGAAGTTTCTATTTCTTCTTTTTCTATTCTCTCTTTTTCTATTTTCTCCTTCAGCCTATGTTGATCCTTACTGACTTGTCTTGGTGTCATAAATTTCAACTTCATTTTATGTCCCTCATGCCTCAAATAAAGGGAATGTTCATCAAGATTGAGTGCTTTAAAATGAAGCCAGGCCCATCCCAAAAGAAGATGACAAGAGTGCATGGGAGCATCTTTCACACATTGTTCTGTACTGAATTTGATCCATGCTTGATTCAGATGCAAGCTTGTTGGTAAGTTGAGTTTCTCCACCAATCTTTGGCTTACAACATTGTTGTCGCTTTCGTAATCGAATGGAACTAAACATGGGTGGCCTTCGATTAAACACCTTGTATAATAAACTTCCATTGCTATTCCAAATCTAGTGAGCCAGGCTCTAAATACCAAATGATGTTAGTGCAGAGGGGTGGATTCGTTTCATGGTTCGATCTCGGTTGGAATACTAATAAGCAAAATATTTGAGAAATTTTTTAAATCAAGAAAACAAAAATAGATAAGAAGATGAAGTGGAAATTGATAGAAGTCACACTTCCAAGGATGGAAGATAAGCCTTGGAGTTTAAACACACAAGGGGAGCAAGGACCTTTGATAAAACTCAAGGGTTCCTGAATCACTCAAGACCATAGGAGAATCACTCTCACTAAGATAGAAAAGATAAAAGTCTTATATTTTCTAAATAAAACTCAACTTGATTTCATTGATCAAAATGGTTTAGCTTATATAGGAGCTTTAACCATCAGAATTACAAAAGACACATAATTTTCAATCACAACCCCCTTAAAGCTATTAATGAACAACTCAAGTTAATAATGATCCACTATTGAATTGCTGATTGTAACTGAGTTCAAGGCAACCAAAAGTCATCCACAAGCATTCAAGAAAGGTCCTCCAAAGGTTGGTTCTTAAGTTAGAAAATGGGCCCTTACTTAACTTGAAAATAAAGAAAAACTAAAGCCCTTTAATTGGATAACCCAAAACACAATTTGGTCAGCCAATTGTACAAAGCATTGGGGCCTTATTTAAATTAAAGAAACTGCATCAACGTCGCGCGTTAGTTATCCTCCATTTGGGCCATATGCAATTCACATCATACCCTCCTTCTTTGAGAAGATTCGCCCCGAATCTAAAGCAATTATTTTTCTATTAGTTTTAATAAAAGTTTAGTATGTCCTTGTAAAGAACTTTATTTGTGCACAACTTGAAACTATTTCTCGTCATCCAGGATCAAATGCAACTTGAATAGATTTAGTTTTGTTCCTTTCCAACGGTTGCAATCCGTGGAGCACCTCTCCTGCCAACACTACCCCCACCTTGATATGTAACAATAAATAACTCCATGCGTTGTGTTTGACGAATATGCTTCTCATCAGCGAACCAGATGCATAATAAAGCACTATGAACAAGGTTTCTTTTCAAACATTGAACTTGATGTGTTTCATTCACATGGTTATCCTTTTGCTCCTTTAAAATGACATCACAAACTGTTGAAGAAAAAACATTAGCAAATAAATTTTCCATCATCTTTCTCTCTACTTCCTTTTCTTTTTCTTCATTTTCCCTTCCTTCTGAAGTTTCTATTTCTTCTTTTTCTATTATCTCTTTTTCTATTTTCTCCTTCAGCCTATGTTGATCCTTACTGACTTGTCTTGGTGTCATAAATTTCAACTTCATTTTATGTCCCTCATGCCTCAAACAAAGGGAACGTTCATCAAGATTGAGTGCTTTAAAATGAAGCCATGCCCATCCCAAAAGAAGATGACAATAGTCCATGGGAGCATCTTTCAAACATTGTCCTGTATTGAATTTGATCCATGCTTGATTCGGATGAAAACTTGTTGGTAAGTTGAGTTTGTCCACCAATTTTTGGCTTACAACATTGTTGTCGCTTTCGTAATCGAATGGAACTAAACATGGGTGGCCTTCGATTAAACACCTTGTATAATAAAATTCCATTGCTATTCCAAATCTAGTTAGCCAGGCTCCGAGTACCAGATGATGTGAATCCACAGGGGTGGATTCGTTTCATGGTTCGATCTAGGTTGGAATGCTAATAAGCAAGAAATTTTAGAAATTGTTTAGAACAAGAAAATAAAAATAGATAAGAAGATGAAGTGGAAATTGATAGAAATTACACTTCCAAGGATGGAAGCTAAGCCTATGAGTTTAAACACACAAGGGGAGCAAGGACCTTTGATAAAACTCAAGGGTTCCTGAATCACTTAAGAACATAGGAGAATCACCCTCACTAAGATAGAAGAGATAAAACTATTATATTTTCTGAATAAAACTCAACTTGATTTCATTGATAAGAACGGTTTACCTTATATAGGAGCTTTAACCATCAGAATTACAAAAGACACATAATTTTCAGTTACAACCCCCTTAAAGCTATTTATGAGCCACTCAAGTTAATAATGATCCACTACTGAATTGTTGATTGTAACTGAATTCAAGGCAACCAAAAGTCATCCACAAGCATTCAACAAAGGTCCTCCAAAGGTTGGTTCTTATGTTGGAAAATGGGCCCTTATTTAACTTGAAAATAAAGAAAAACTAAATCCCTTTAATTGGTTAACCCAAAACACAATTTGGTTAGCCAATTATACAAAGCATTGGGGCTTTATTTAAATTAAAGAAACTACATCAACGTCGCGCGTTAGTTATCCTCCATTTGGGCCATATGCAATTCACATCATGCCCTCCTTCTTTGAGAAGATTCGCCCCAAATCTAAAGTGTTTATTTCTCTACTAGTTTTAGTAAAAGTTTAGTATGTCCTTGTAAAGAACTTTATTTGTGCACAACTTGAATCTATTTCTCGTCCTCCAGGATCAAATTCAACTTGAATAGATTTAGTTTTGTTCCTTTCCAACGGTTGCAATCCGTGGAGCACCTCTCTTGCCAACACTACGCCCACCTTGACATGTAACAATAAATAACTCCATGCGTTGTGTTTGACGAATTTGCTTCTCATTAGCGAACCAAATGCATAATAAAGCACTATGAACAAGCTTCCTTTTCAAACATGGAAGTTGGTGTGTTTATTCACATGCTTATCCTTATGCTCATTTAAAATGACATCACAAACTGTTGAAGAAAAACATTGACAAATAAATTTTTCGTCATCTTTCTCTCAACTTCCTTTTCTTTTTCTTCATTTTCCCTTTCTTCTAAAGTTTCTATTTATTCTTTTTCTATTTTCTCGTTCAGCCTATGTTGATCCTTACTGACTTGTCTTGGTGTCATAAACTTCAACTTCATTTTATGTCCCTCATGCCTCAAATAAAGGGAATGTTCATCAAGATTGAGTGCTTTAAAATGAAGCCATGCCCATCCCGAAAGAAGATGACAAGAGTCCATGGGAGCATCTTTCACACATTGTCCTGTACTGAATTTGATCCATGCTTGATTCGGATGAAAGCTTGTTGGTAACTTGAGTTTCTCCACCAATCTTTGGCTTTCAACATTGTTGTCGCTTTCATAATCGAATGGAACTAAACATGGATGGCCTTCGAATAAACACCTTGTATAATAAACTTTCATTGCTATTCCACATCTAGTGAGCCAGGCTCTGAATACCAGATGATGTGAATCCAGACGGGTGGATTCGTTTCATGGTTTGATCTAGGTTGGAAGGCTAATAAGCAAGAAATTTTAGAAATTGTTTAAAACAAGAAAACAGAAATAGATAAGAAGATTAAGTGGAAATTGATAGAAGTCACACTTCCAAGGATGGAAGATAAGGCTATGAGTTTAAACACACAAAGGGAGCAAGGACTATTGATAAAACTCAAGGGTTCCTGAATCACTCAAGAACATAGGAGAATCACTCTCACTAAGATAGAAAACATAAAACTCGTATATTTTCTGAATAAAACTCAACTTGATTTCATTGATAAGAATGGTTTAGCTTATATAGGAGCTTTAACCATTAGAATTACAAAAGACACATAATTTTCAGTTACAACCCCCTTAAAGCTAATAATGAACCACTCAAGTTAATAATGATCCACTATTGAATTGCTTGTTGTAACTGAATTCAAGGCAACCAAAAGTCATCCACAAGCATTCAACAAAGGTCCTCCAAGGGTTGGTGCTGAAGTTCGAAAACGGGCCCTTATGGAACTTGAAAATAAAGAAAAACTAAAGCCCTTTAATTGGTTAACCCAAAACACAATTTGGTCAGCCAATTATACAAATTATTGGGGCCTTATTTAAAAAAAAGAAACTGCATCAACTCCGCGCGTTAGTTATCCTCCATTTGGGCGATATGCAATTCACATAATACCCTCCTTCTTTGAGAAGATTCGCCTCGAATCTAAAGCCTTTATTTTTCTACTAGTTTTAATAAAAGTTTAGTATGTCCTTGTAAAGAACTTTATTTGTGCACAACTTGAAACTATTTCTCGTCCTCCACCCACAAATGCAACTTGAATAGATTTAGTTTTGTTCCTTTCCAACGGTTGCAATCCGTGGAGCACCTCTCTTGCCAACACTACCACCACCTTGATATGTAACAATAAATAATTCCATCTGTTGGGTTTGACGAATTTGCTTCTCATAACCGAACCAAATGCATAATAAAGCACTATGAACAAGCTTCCTTTTCAAACATGGAAGTTGGTGTGTTTCATTCACATGCTTATCCTTATGCTCATTTAAAATGACATCACAAACTATTGAAGAAAAAACATTGACAAACAAAATTTTTCGTCATCTTTCTCTCTACTGCATTTTCTTTTTCTTCATTTTCCCTTCCTTCTGAATTTTCTATTTCTTCTTTTTCTATTTTCTCGTTCAGCCTATGTTGATCCTTACTGACTTGTCTTGGTATCATAAACTTCAACTTCATTTTATGTCCCTCATGCCTCAAATAAATGGAACGTTCATCAAGATTAAGTGCTTTAAAATGAAGCCATTCCCATCCCAAAAGAAGATGACAAGAGTCCATGGGAGCATCTTTCACACATTGTCTTGTACTGAATTTGATCCATGTTTGATTCGGATGAAAGCTTGTTGGTACCTTGAGTTTCTCCACCAATATTTGGCTTACAACACTGTTGTCGCTTTCGTAATCGAATGGAACTAAACATGGGTGGCCGAAGATTAAACACCTTGTATAATAAACTTCCATTGCTATTCCAAATCTAGTGAGCGAGGCTCTAAATACCAGATGATGTGAATGCACAGGGGTGGATTCGTTTCATGGTTCGATCTAGGTTGGAATGCGAAGAAGCAAGAAATTTGAGAAATTGTTTAAAACAAGAAAACAGAAATAGATAAGAAGATGAAATGGAAATTGATAGAAGTCACACCTCCAAGGATGGAAGATAAGCCTATGAGTTTAAACACATAAAGGGAGCAAGGACCTTTGATAAAACTCAAGGGTTCCTGAATCACTGAAGAACATAGGAGAATCACTCTCACTAAGATAGAAGAGATAAAACTCTTATATTTTCTGAATAAAACTCAACTTGATTTCATTTATAACAATGGTTTAGCTTATGTAGGATATTTAACCATCAGAATTACAAAAGACACATAATTTTCAGTTACAACGCCCTTAAAGCTATTAATGAACCACTCAAGTTAATAATGATCCACTATTGAATTGCTGATTGTAACCGAATTCAAGGCAAGCAAAATGCATCCACAAGACTTCAGCAAAGGTCCTCCAAAGGTTGGTTCTTAACTTGGAAAATGGGCCCTTATTTAACTTGAAAATAAAGAAAAACTAAAGCCCTTTAATTGGTTAACCCAAAACACAATTTGGTCAGCCAATTGTACAAAGCATTGGGGCCTTATTTAAATTAAAGAAACTGCATCAACGTCGCGCGTTAGTGATCCTCCATTTGGGCCATATGCAATTCACATCATACCCTCCTTCTTTGAGAAGATTCGCCCCAAATCTAAAGCCTTTTTTTCTCTACTAGTTTTAATAAAAGTTTAGTATGTCCTTGTTAAGAACTTTATTTATGCACAACTTCAAACTATTTCTCATCCTCCAGGATCAAAAGGAACTTGAATAGATTTAGTTTTGTTCCGTTCCAACGGTTGCAATCCGTGGAGCACCTTTCTTGCCAACACTACCCCCACCTTGATATGTAATAATAAATAACTCCATGCGTTGTGTTTGACGATTTTGCTTCTCATCAGCGAACCAAATGCATAATAAAGCACTATCCACAAGCTTCCTATTCAAACATGGAAGTTGGTGTGTCTCATTCACAGGCTTATCCTTTTGGTCCTTTAAAATGACATCACAAACTGTTGAAGAAAAAACATTGACAAATAAATTTTTCATCATCTTTCTCTCTACTTCCTTTTCTTTTTCTTCATTTCTTCCCTTCCTTCTGAAGTTTCTATTCTCTCTTTTTCTATTTTCTCCTTCAGCCTATGTTGATCCTTATTGACTTGTCTTGGTGTCATAAACTTCAACTTCATTTTATGTCCCTCATGCCTCAACTAAAGGGAACGTTCATCAAGATTGAGTTCTTTAAAATGAAGCCATGCCCATCCCAAAAGAAGATGACAAGAGTCCATGGGAGCATCTTTCACACATTTTCCTGTACTGAATTTGATCCATGCTTGATTCGGATGAAAGCTTGTTGGTAACTTGAGTTTCTCCACCAATCTTTGGCTTACAACAGTGTTGTCGCTTTCGTAATCAAATGGAACTAAACATGGGTATCCTTCGATTAAACACCTTGTATAATAAACTTCCATTGCTATTCCAAATCTAGTGAGCCAGGCTCTAAATACCAAATGATGTGAAACCAAAGGGGTGGATTCGTTTCATGGTTCGATCTAGGTTGGAATGCTAAGAAGCAAGAAATTTGAGAAATTGTTTAAAACAAGAAAACAGAAATAGATAAGAAGATGAAGTGGAAATTGATAGAAGTCACACTTCCAACGATGGAAGATAAGCCTATGAGTTTAAACACACAAAGGGAGCAAGGACCTTTGATAAAACTCAAGGGTTCCTGAATCACTCAACAACATAGGAGAATCACTCATACTAAGATACAAGAGATAAAACTCTTATATTTTCTAAATAAAACTCAACTTGATTTCATTGATAAGAATGGTTTCGCTTATATAAGAGCTTTAACCGTCAGAATTACAACAGACACATGATTTTCAGTTACAACCCCCTCAAAGCTTGTAATGAACCACTCAAGTTAATAATGATCCACTATTGAATTTTTGATTGTAACTGAATTCAAGGCAACCAAAAGTCATCCACAAGCATTCATCAAAGGTCTTCCAAAGGTTGGTTCTTAAGTTGGAAAATGGGCCCTTATTTAACTTGAAAATAAAGAAAAACTAAAGCCTTTTAATTGGTTAAACCAAAACACAATTTGGTCAGCCAATTATACAAAGCATTCGGGCCTTATTTAAACTAAAGAAACTACATCAATGTCGCGCGTTAGTTATCCTCCATTTGGGCCATATGCAATTGACATCATACCATCCTTCTTTGAGAAGAGTCGCCCCGAATCTAAAGCCTTTATTTCTCTACTAGCTTTAATAAAAGTTTAGTATGTCCTTGTAAAGAACTTTATTTGCGCATAACTTGAAACTATTTCTCGTCCTCCAGGATCAAATGCAACTTGAATAGATTAAGGTTTTTTCCTCTCCAACGGTTGCAATCCGTGGAGCACCTCTCTTGCCAACACTACCCCCATCTTGATATGTAACAACAAATAACTCCATGTGTTATGTTTGACGAATTTGCTTCTCATCAGCGAACCAAATGCATAATAAAGCACTATGAACAAGATTCCTTTTCAAACATGGAAGTTGGTGTGTTTCATTCACATGCTTATCCTTTTGCTCCTTTAAAATGACATCAGAAACTGTTGAAGAAAAAACATTGACAAATAAATTTTTCATCATCTTTCTCTCTACTTCCTTTTCTTTTTCTTCATTTTTCACTTCCTGCAGAAGTTTCTATTTCTTCTTTTTCTATTCTCTCTTTTTATACTTTCTCCTTCAACCTATGTTGATCCATACTGACTTGTCTTGGTGTCATAAATTTCAACTTCATTTTATGTCCCTCACGACTCAAATAAAGGGAACGTTCATCAAGATTGAGTGCTTTAAAATGAAGCCATGACCATCCCAAAAGAGGATGACAAGAGTCCATGGGAGCATCTTTCACACATTGTCCTGTACTGAATTTGATCCATGCTTGATTCGGATGAAAGCTTGTTGGTAACTTGAGTTTCTCCACCAATCTTTGGCTTACAACATTGTTGTCGCTTTCGTAATCGAATGGAACTAAACATGGGTGGCCTTCGATTAAACACCTTGTATAATAAACTTCCATTGCTATTCCAAATCTAGTGAGCCAGGCTCTGAATACCAAACGATGTGAACCCAGAAGGGTGGATTCGTTTCATGGTTCGATCTAGGTTGGAATGCTAATAAGCAAGAAATTTGAGAAATTGTTTAAAACAAGAAAACATATATAGATAAGAAGATGAAGTGGAAATTGATAGAAGTCACACTTCCAAGGATGGAAGATAAGCCTATGAGTTTAAACACACAAAGGGAGCAAGGACCTTTGATAAAACTCAAGGGTTCCTTAATCACTCAAGAACATAGGAGAATCACTCATACTAAGATACAAGAGATAAAACTCTTATATTTTCTTGATGAAGGCGTGACCACCTCCTTAGAAGCTCCCTCAAGAAGGATCACTAGAAACATGTCTAGAGGGGAGTCTTCTATTCTATCACATTTATCTTTGTTTTGCATTACTTTAGTTTGAATTCCCTAAGTTGGTTTCTAGTTGACTTATTTTGGTTGACTTGTTGACTTTGATCCAAAGTTGACCTTTGACCAAGATTAGATTAACTTA
>Ga0209589_1013768_pt1 | contig 10419 bp, 5 predicted proteins | sample CowpeawhiteBW_FD_187525 | JGI IMG/M metagenome (GOLD analysis project Ga0209589, IMG submission 187525) | Root nodule microbial communities of legume samples collected from California USA - Cow pea white BW (SPAdes) (version 2) | ecosystem: Host-associated > Plants > Roots > Nodule | place: USA...
AGAAGGAAATCGCAAGACATTGATTGAGTTGCCACTTGTCGCAATATTATAGCTTTGAAGTGCAGTGCTATGTATTGAGTGTGCAACACGAATTACTTTGGCAGTTATTTTACTGGTTTCTGAATCTGTCATTGCAGTAGATTTTGTGACAGCTGGAACAATCATATGGGTCACAATCAACTCATCTTTTAACCCTAAATTCTCTTTGCCATTCTGCACAACAATTCACTCCAATTAAGGTATGTTATAATTTCTCAAGAATTCACATTCAATATACACTTTATAAATATTATCTTGTTTTAATCTAATTAATCTTTAGTATTAAATGATAAATAGTAATATAAGAAAATTTAATGTTAGAGTATTAAGAGGAGATAGTTATCTGACTTGAAGAAATTCTACATGCATGGGTACAATAAAATATTTTGGCCAATAATTAGTTAGAAATAGTACATCAAATTTCAAATAATTAGATAGGAGTAATCTCAAAATGATATGAATGAATGAGTGTGGTGCTTTATAAATAGAACTTAATAGGAAATTAACTACTTAGAACATCTTTTCTAACAAATTTTAACTAATTGATACGACTAATTATTTTTTTTTATCAGCAAAGAATAAATTTAATTAAAAAGAGCATTTGAAGGATACTCTAACTCTTATACAAAAAGCATTGTTATACACATTGATGTTTTAGTTTAGCATCCTAGCTTCACCAAAACAAAAGATTCTACTTAAAACAAAACCACATGAACCACCATTGTGATTCACCAACAAAGAATAAAAGCGATATATATGTCTCCATAAGTATACGACTAAGTGTATGTGTGGTTTTCGGTATGGGATATCAAACCTAAGTTTATTTTGCATCGAAAGCCAAAAATAATATTTGACAAATTTTTATTGTGATTCATTGAACTCCAAATGTGGATTGTTTTCAAAAACAAAACTATAAATTTTTTCTATTTAATAAGATTTTCAATTTGATTCAACAAAAACTTAACTTTTATTTTAACTGTAATCCAAACACACCTTGACATATTCTATTCTTATATATGTTATAACTACTCTAAATACACCCCATAGCAATGAAAGCAGTAGTACCTATTCCAATTTTCTATTGTTAGATATACAAGTTACTAAATGCATGATTAAGATTTTCATTATTTTGTTATCTTTTCCATTTATTACAATGCCAATGCCCTCATCACTTTCCGTGAGACATTGGTGTTCTAATATAAAGGAGATTGTTTTTGCGTCAGGATTTTGGTTTTGTATCACATAAAAAATCAACAGCAATATACAGAAGAAAAAAAAATTATTTTTTATGTCAAATAAGTCTTTTTTGACGTATATGTCCCTTAAATAAGATAATATTTAAGTGCCAACTTTTATGTAGAATATAATTAAAGCTATGTGTTAGATGTAATTAAATATGACAGAAATTTATGTTGAGTATAATAAATTTTTTCTTAAGTTTATGTTAATTATGTAAAAGTTAACAATTTTTGTTGTGTTTTAAAACTTGATTCATTTTGACTTAAATCCAAAGCATGTAATACAAAAAATAAAATACATCATTAACAATTAGTGAGACATTGGTGTTCTACTAAAATGATGTAGTTTAACCTAAATGACCTAAATAGTATAATAAATCTAATTATATAATTTATGTTGGAGAATACATAAGTTCATCATTGTTATCTTATTTGCTCTGTATAATCTTGGAATAATGGAGATTAATCTTGAAAGACCTGGTCATTTGACTCGGGTTATATAATGCAATTACTCATAAAAATAAACAAAACTTAATAAATGTTAAAATGAATTATATTTATCAGTGTATGGAACCAATAATATATCGTTGCATTTGTAAGCATTGATGGATCAATATCTTCATATGTTCTCAATTTTTTAGATGGATTGAGACTCAACAATGAAAATTTGACATACATGGCCCCTTATATGAATCAAATTGGTTAACATGAAGGTTCCTCAATAAGTTGATAAGGCTATGAGATTTTGAGGCAAAATGAAATATTTATCATATTGATTTTAAGATTTATTTAGGTACATTGAAAAATTGAATGTGGAGAAAAAATTTAGAACTATATGAATTTGTTTTAACTCAATCTATTGATAAGTTTGGGAACACAAAGATGCAAGTTCAATAATATTTATGACTGTATGTCTCATTGGCAGTTAATTGTCATTTATAAAGAGATATATTTCAAGTATAACTTCAATGTTTTAATTATATTTTAAATATAACTATATATTAACTTACATTTATCTTTATTTTAATTGGAGTTGTTATCAGAACAAATATTTTAAGTGGGAAAAACAGAACAAGATCATTTCGATTCATTTATTTTAAGGTTAGATAACTTTTTAATACATACACTAATTATTGTATTTATAGATTTTGGAAATAATATTTTTATTTGTTTTTCATTTGTGACTATTACATCATGTACCATACCATCAGAGTTATCATATGTAGTATTACTCATGCATAATCAAAGAAAATATATTTCAACACTGAGTAAGTTTAATTTACTTTTACGAGTATTACATATATAATAACACGAGTTAAATATTTAAGGTCTTTCAAGATCAATCATCATTGTCCTAGAATGATAGGTAATAAATAAGAAAAATAGGCTTACTTTGTTGTTGAGATCATTTAGGTTAAGTTAGACAATTTTATTGAAATCTTAGATAGCATTGTATTATTTTATATTTTATGTTTGGATTGTGATAGATGTATTGTACTTTTTGAATTACAAGTTTTGAATTCAAACCAAAACAAACTAAATTTAAAGAAAAATATATATCAATTTTTAGATTAGATATAATATTCGGTATAAATTTACATCAAATTTAATTATATCTAACATAAAAGTTATACTATAAAACAATCTTATTTTAATTTCATATATGTTGAATAAGGCTTAACCAACCTAAAGTACTTTTTTTTTTGTTTATGTTTATTGTTTTTGTAATCTAAAATAACAATCATTTTTATGCCAATTGTAAGTCTGACATAAATAAACTTTTAGTTTTGGATTTCTGAAACTCTTAATGTAATCATTTTTCTTTTGCCTTTCAAAACAAGCACCACCTTGATGAGTCCTAATCGTCATTAACTCTATTTGTTTCAGCAACCAACTCAGCCTTCGACTTTTTTCTATTTTTTTTATGCAGCAGAATCATTGTTCTATCTGAGATCGAATCATTTTTAAATTATAAGAAGACATGTGCTTTAAGTTGCCCAGATAAAATTTCACAGACAGTTTTCCCTTAATAATTAATTATCACAACCTATTGTTTGTTAGAGTATGTTAAATATGTTTCTAGACTCTAAATTTGATGTAAAATTGAAATTCATCCGTGTTTCAAAATTTTGATATATTTTAATTTTTCAATTTTAAAGATGAATGTTTACCCAAATTTACTAACTTTTTTTAATGTTAAATCGTTTTCAAAATTGACGTTTGAGTTAAAATACGTCAAACAGATATAAACAATTTAAACATCAACCTAAAATGTCACTTGACATGTAAAAAAAATTTTAACGCAATTGAAAAATATTATATCCATTCATTTTTAAAATTTAAAAATCAATTTGTATCAAAATATTGAATAGATCATAAGTTATGATATATATTTTTACTGTTTAAGTTATACATAAGTTAATTATATATATATATATATATATATATATATATATATATATATATATATATATATATATATATATATATATATATATATAAAGAAACCCTTTTTTTTATAAGAGAATAATTTTTGTAAAACTTTGTATAACTAGATATATGGAATTCTCACTAGTCTTGTTTGTTAAGAAATTTCGATGGATTATAGGATATTTTCAACCTCAACAACAACAAAAAAGTTAAATTGAATTTTGTTTATGAGCAAGAAATAATGTATTTAAAAGATACTAGAATGTTTGAACTTGTTGCAAATACCTATAGTTTATTTCTCTAATATATTAGACTTTCGAAGAAACATTTGAATCCCTTAATGCCCTGGCCGTGCAACAACAACCATAATGTTATATCCATTACAATGCCTGGAACTCTGAACAAAAATTTGCAGCTCAGTTAAGAATCTATATCAGTTCTTGTGATATGCCATATTCTCTTACAGTACTTGTAATAGGTATTTTGCATATATACAATCTGTGCACACTCACGTAAATGACACTTTATAAGCTTCTAATAGGTTTGTTCCCTGTTGGATTCATTCGTTAGTCAAAACCCTATATACAGGTAACTTGTTTCCTTTTCTTTTATTTGACGTGAATTTGGAAGAAAGTTCTTATCTTTTGGTGCATGTCTTAGTACGTACTTCATTGCTGCTATACATGATAATTTGTTCATTCAACTTTTTAGGTTACTTTGTCTGCTTAGTGTGTTGGCACAAATTAAGAGAATGTGTACTTCACAACGGGAATTGCTACTGCTGCTGGCTGCAACCCTACTTTCCAATGTGTGTGTTATAGCCTAACCACTATAAACTGGTGTTCTTGGTGGGGATCGTTTTTTTTTTAACGATAAAAAATATACATATATTAATAATAAAATACTTGGAGTATTATAACCCTTCTGAAAAAATATATACAAAGTTCTTATATCCAAAAAATTTGTTAAGATCTAACCCTTCTGCTAACCCTAATGCTGACACACAAGTTGCATGATGAGAATAATGGCACTAAAAATAGATTCACTCTTTCATATAAAAGGTCATGATGATAACTTTATTTATGAAATTTATTCACTCTCTTAAAATATTTGAATATTATTTTATACTCAACAAAAGTGATGAATGAGACTGATATAAAAAACAGAGTGATGCATGCTGGTTATATTAAGTTTGAAATTTCTATAAGAATAATGGTTTAGATGGGAGTTTGTGATACGTACTATACCTTTTTAATATCTATAAACTAATGGTTTATGCAACAATTGTTTCGCATTGCGTTTAGAGTCATTCATAATATGAAAGGCATTAACGGAGCTGAGTCAGTTTTTTAAGAAAGTGTGTTGATCAATACTTAAAAGAAGATAATGTACTTGTTTAGAAAGATAATCTCTCAATCATATTATTTACATTATAATAAATATATGTATTTTTAATTTGCTTCTATACTCTACTCTATAGAGCATTCATTTAGCATATAAAGACGGTTGAGAGAACCAATGGTGCTATAGAGATGGATGCATTTATTTAAAAGTTTTGCTATCATTCATATATATATATATATATATATATATACTATTGTTCTTAAAGTTATTAAGCAGGTACTAAGAACATTCTTATGTGATTATGGTGCAAAAGATAGGAAAATTGCATAGGTTAAGTAGGAAAATTCATGTGAACCAAAGAAAATAGGAGGTTTGGGGATTAAGAACATCAATTTGTTTAATATTGCATTATTGACGAAGTGGAAGGGGAGAGTTGGAATGGAATGTCGAGGGGAAGAAAGTCATAGAATCTAAATATAGAATATGAATCTTGGAGGAACATGAAAGTTAGGTATAACAATAAATTTGAGTCTTGATGGTAGAAAGATTTGTGTCAAGTTTGTGGGGATGGGATAAGAGGAAAAATGGTTTGCAGAACATATTTCTTGGAAAATAGGCCATGGAAATCATTCTGTTTTGATTACATATTGTATTTATCTCTTACTCTCATATATTTACTTTTGTTTATGAAAAATTAAAAAAAGGAAGTTAGATAGACACAAACTCATCTTTGTATTTTGATTTTTCATATATTCTAGTAAAGGTATAACTCTTTTTTGTCTAGATGGGGAATATTAGTTTAATAAATAATATGTTTTATCTAATGAGTTTTTTTATGTATTTGTTTGTGAATATAGAATAAAAAGTTATCTATTATATTTTTTTTTTCATAACTGTTTTATGGTGTGATTATCATAATTTTTGTTTTTTAATAATTACATACCTCAATTTTATATTAAATTTGGATAAATTATTTTTCCATAGGTATATAAATGAACTATAAAAGAAATAAAAGAATAGATTATTGTTTAGGAATGATAAAAGAAAATATCTGTAGAGATGAAAACAAGATAGATTTTACTTTACATATTTGGAATTCTTTACATATTTTAAAAAATAATACTAAGGATCCAATTTTTAAATTAGAGGAACCTTTACTAGGATTCAAAGAAGAATTATAGTTGCAAGTGAGGAGTTTCTTATAACATATTATTTTGGTCCCTCCAAATTTTAAAGTGAAGATCTGTAACTGTATACAGACATAAGGAAGTGCTCTTATGTTCTTTATTTGTCAGTTTTAACGAAGATATAATAAAAAATAGATATAGAGATGAATAGATATGGGATGGAGAAGCAAAAATACATAGTAAAATCTGCATTCTAAAAACTAATAACAGTCGTAGAGGGGAAAAGACTGAAATTTATACTGTACTTTGGGAAATAAATGCTTTAACCATGACACAACACTTTGGTTAAGTAACAATGAAATTGAACTTAGATGATAGAGGAATTAATGTGGGGAATGAGATGTGTGGTAGGTGTCACTTATTTTTTCCTTGCAAGATTGCCAATTGTGTATGAAATGTATGCAATAGATTGATTCAGTAACAACTATATTCAACACTCAGAAGCAAAACATCATTTCATACAATTAGTGCACCAAGTGTTAATGACAAAGGAAATAAAATTTGGAAATATGTGTGGATTTGTGTTATTTAGAACAATTGGAAATAGAGAAACAAAATTGTGCTCAACAATAGAAGGACTGATGTCCAAACATTTGCATAAAAGCCTTACAAAATTATTGCAAAAATTTGTAAGAATCATAGGAAGAAATTCATAAATATGGTATAATGGAGATTCAGAAATTATGCGTTCGAGATTGTTGGTTTACTCAGGATAGATATAAAACTCGCACGAAGTTTATAGTCAACATAGAAATTTGTGTAGACATCTATGAAAAATTGTAAATGACTAAATGTTTGGAAAAAAGGTAGAATGATATGCTGTTGTTTGTAGGAAAAGAAAAGAACAAGAACGCAGAAGGAGATGTCAAACATCAAGTTTGAAGGCAGATCAACGACACCAAACAAGCATACTAAATAACTCTACTGGTTTAACAAAATGTTTTGAAATTATAATTCTCTCAATATCTTTTGTTTTGGCCTTTTAAAACATCTCTGCAGAAAGTATGGAAAGAAAAATGTATTGTTGATGTATGAAAAGAGTATAGAAATGAGAAAAAAAAGGAGGATAAGCTAGATTGACAATATTAAACAACATTTGTGTAACTATGTTATGATCTAACTATGTATTACAGTCCTTAGTTCTGAAAGAGTGAGGGATTACGATGTTTTAAAATATTTAGAATAATTGATTGCAAAGGTACGTACAAGATGGGATAACTCATTGCTCTTAATAAACACAGTACCCCCACATTAAGTAATCATACAGTGCTTGACATTTTTTATTGGTTAATGCACTTTTGTTGTAGTGCTAATATATAATCTTATAATAAACAATTTAATATTTTGCACATTTTAGTCCCAAAAATACTGGTGGAGGATGTGCATGCATTCTAAGCTATAGAAGTTGTTCAGCAAAACGATGAAATAGATTATGAATATTTATTGAAAAAAGTTGTTATTTTTCAGAGAGAAATGATCGAGCACGACAAAAAATGGAATCTTAGTGAAATGATGGATCATGAATATGAATCTAATCCTATTGTTTGAAAAGGAGAAATTAGACAGGAAAGTTTTGTCAGCTAGCAGTTTTGATGAGATGAACGCATCAAAGTTTTTTTGTCCCAAAATAGATTGTAATGCTACAAATATCTGATACCTCTGAATCTATCTTTACGCAAGAGGAATCATTACAATGTTAGAATGATTTTACATCAGGCTAAAAATATATGCAGGAATATTATTAATTATTCACAAGTATGTACCACTTTTTAAGATGAATTTGAGTTCATTTTTTATATATACACGAACACAGATGAACCTTAGTTATAACTGAAAAAAATGGATACTAATTATGTAAAACCATTGAGAATAAGTTATAATTGGATTGTTGAAGAATGAAAGAAAGTCCAATTTGCAGAATATTCTCTCTTACACATTCAAATGAGGGTAAAAGAAGTGATAATAACAATGAATATAAGATAATTAAGTGAATAGTTCATTTTATATTGATAAATATTTATAAGTTTTCAGACCACCTGTAATAAACTAAATAACAAAAATAGATTTGATTATTAATAAATATACTTTTCATTTTAAATCCATTATTTAACCATTAAATAATCAAAAAACGGACATCTCTGTTGTTCAGTTTTTAGTGTATGCATAGCAATTAAGATATACTCAAATTTAAATATAACACAGGGAAATTGGTAAAATAATTAACAATATTGCATTATCTTTTTTAATTTTCATATCTATTCAAATTATTTTTTTATCCCTGTAAAAGTAAATACGTGGTTTCATTCTCCAAAATTAGAAATAATTATTATTGTACTTAAACTTTATATTGATATAGCAAAATAGTTATTTTATTCTTTCCAAAATAGAGGCTTTGTAAATTTTTCTTTCATTCGTTCCAAAGCAATAGTCTCATTTTTTTTTTCAAGTTTTTTTTTAATTGAAAGTAATTGATGCATAATCAGTTATATTGAAAATATATACACAAATAATTAAAAGGTTAAGGATAATTTTGACTAAATTTGGATCCAGTAAATATTTTTTAATCTGAGAATCGTAACTTAAAATATTGTTGTTTTTAAATGTTTAAAAAAAAGTAAATATATTTTTGGTATCTTAATTTTCTTTAAAAAATTTAGATCAATCTAGTCGTCATCTTTATAAATGTGTGAATTTAGTCTTTTTAAATAAATTTTATTAAGTTAATTTGATGTTTCAAACGCATTCAGTCAACATTAAGGAAGAAATGTGTGTATAACCAATTCAAATATTATCGTGAAATGTATTTGAAACATTAAATAAATTTAACAAAATAAAACTAATTTTAAAACATGATTGATTGTTAGACACAAGCTCTTAATAGACATAAGCTTTTATATGTTTGGTTCGAATATAAAAAGAAATAATTTATGGAGGTGAAGTAGGTGACTATGATTGGAAGTATGTGGGACTGTATTAATTAGAAACGGCTGAAGGAATGGTGAGGAAATCTTTGGGATAGCACAGCTAAAGGCTTGAACATGGTTGAGTGGTTGAGAAAAAAAATATCAATGACAAGTTTTTAAGAGTCTGATCGGTGTTTATGTCTAAAATAATATATTCAATCTATCCTATATTAGTTCAGAAATAAAATTAAAACAAGGGTTTCTTATGTTATTATATTATTATCTTTTACTCTAACTTCTTATTGTCATTACCTATGTTATGTGTTGTTTTGTTGTTAAGGTTGTTAGACAAACGTATTGTAAAGGAGATAGTTATGTCTTGGAATTATCATAAACAAACTACTTTGAAAAAGAAATTATTTCTTGATGATTTTAGTGAAAAGGTAGATTTACGATAATGTGTTGGATCTCAATTTTTTTTCAAAATTATTTTATGATATATATAGATTGTTAGATCGATCTTGGTAGGAGATGACCTATGATACAATTGTATAAATATATTCTTTGTAATAGTTTGTGTTTATAGAAATGATAAGATACATCTCATTTGTATTTTGTCTTATACAGAGTTTGGATGTTACTTGAGGGTTTGAGTGATAAATAGGAGATTTAGTATTATAGGGTTTATTTTCTCATCTCTTTATTGATATTATATATGGGTTGAGGAATCCTAATATCTCCTTATTTTATTTACATATTAGTTATTATTGATAAAAGAAAAAAATTTGGACTCCGGAGAAATGAAAACTTAAAAATATAATAAATTTATGGGAATTAAAAAACTAAAACTAAAAAAGTAATAAATTTATGGGAATTAAAAAACTAAAAGTAACTCTTCTATAAGAACTAGAAAAATATGTAATTGACGTGTATATTAAATATTATGCTTTTAAGATATTAAAATTAATTTCATTTAATATTTACCGAAATAAAATATTAAATGTTTTTTTATAGAAAAAATATTAAATATTTTTTATTGAACTTTTTCATAAATTTATGTTACCAAACATGTAGGGATGGCAACGGGGCGGGGTGGGGACGGGTTTCGCTATCCCATACCCATCCCCGCATAAAAAATTCATCTCCATCCTTATACCCAAACCCAACGGGTATCAAACTTTTTTCCCATCCCCATCCCCACCGGGTAACGGGTATAATCTCGTACCCATACCCGTACCCGTGTTCTAACTACTTCAATATTAATTTTTATAAAAGAAA
>Ga0209589_1013772_pt1 | contig 10415 bp, 9 predicted proteins | sample CowpeawhiteBW_FD_187525 | JGI IMG/M metagenome (GOLD analysis project Ga0209589, IMG submission 187525) | Root nodule microbial communities of legume samples collected from California USA - Cow pea white BW (SPAdes) (version 2) | ecosystem: Host-associated > Plants > Roots > Nodule | place: USA...
TCTTATTTAGAAAAAGCAGTGGAATTGACCTATTTACTATTACTGTGTTTACAATCTTCCGTGTCATTTTCTTTGCATATCAAAACCCCCTATTTTTATAGTTGCTAGTTTAAATTGCATTTTTGAGTCAAATATTTGAGATCAATTCCGTATTCGTTGTGAGACGACTCAGGGTTATCTTAACCCTAACTATTTTCTTCACTACAAACTGGCAATACTGAAGTTGCTAAAGTAGTGGTAATTTGATCGCGTCAACGACAGCGATATCAAGAGGTGAGGCCAACTCCTAAGGAAGAAGACTAGAGTAAACTAGAGAAGAGTTTACTCTAAGGTGAGCTCAAAAGAGATTTGTGCACAAATTTGAGCAGCAATTCATTACTCAATTTCAAGCTAAAAAATACATCTCCTAAGCCTTCTATTTATAGGCTAAAATGAGACCAATGAGTCTCCAAAAAGTGGAGGGAAAAAGGAGTCTAGAAAGTTGAAGTTTGGAGCAAAAAAAGAGCACGTGGGAGGTGTGACTTGCCACCTAAGCAAGTCACATTTGTCTTGCCATGGGAAGCTAACTCTCATCTTTGGAGAGCAAGTTTGAGAAGCTTCTAGGCTTTTCTAGAGTACACACACTACTTTTGGCCCATTTGGCCCAATTCCCCTTTTTGGTCCAAAATTACTTCTAAAGCCCAATTTCCTCTACGGCCCAATACATGGCTGAAAGAAAACCCTATTCTACTGGGCCCAAAATATAAAGCCCAAAATAAAATCCTAATCTAGTATTTACAAGCAAAATGTCCTAGGCTAGGTTTTCACATTTTCCTTGGCACATATGAAGTTCATCTTAGGCCTTGCATGCGCATTTAAGGCCCATTCCTGTTGTATTCTCCTAGCCATGACTCTTGTTTTGGGTCCCTTGGCTTGAGGCATCTCATCAATATATATATATATATATATATATATATATATATATATATATATATATATATATGTATTCTTTTTATATTCTAATTTATTAAGTATCTTTAATTCTTTTTTATTGCTAGTTATTTAATTTTATTTATATTCTAATATTTTATTTTTGTACTACATATTTTAAAACTAAAATAAAATATTAATATATGTATATATTTGTTTTTCTTCTTTTATTAAAAAAATAATTTTTTCAATTTAAATTAAAAAGAACAGAATACATTTTTCGTTTTTTGTCTTTATTTATGTTCTCGCGAAAAGGATAACAAAATATTAGGGAACACAAATCACATCTTACCCCAATCACTGACTTCTTGGACTGGTTACTCCTTGGCTTGGATGTGCCTTCTCCTAATGTTGGTTGTTTATACCTTTAAGGAATCCGACGAAGTCAGCAAAGGATCTTAAAAGTCAAATCTCAGATTAGCGAATTAATGAAAGTGTATCTTTTCATTGTTGGGGTCCACGTGTATTTATAAAGTCATTAATTATGTTTTTACCTTCTTATGGGCTGGCCCCCTTCGTTGTGTTAGGCCAATATTCAGGTTCTAAATGGGCTTGGGCCAAGCCTAAGCCCTATGTTAGTGAGTTGACACTGGAGGCTTCGCTACAATTTTCCAAGTTTGGGGTTAGCGGTTCTTTCTTATGCGCTATTCTTTGGAGTAGGTGGCCCGATCTGCCATGTGTATTGTCTTGTTGAGTTAAGCATCTTTTTTCAATTGAGCTAGACGTAGGCGGTTTAGAACCGGTATAGTACATCAGTCCCCCAGCCTTTGGTGGGATATGTCACGTCGAAGATTATGTGTTGTCAGCTTGAAATGGGTGGTTAACCATACTGGTATTGGTGGCATATGTTCGATACATTAGTCCCCCAGCCTCTAGCGGGATACGTCACGTCTTTGCAACAAAAAACTGTCTCTTTCTTGGCATTCTTAGGGGATATGGTAGTCCTCCAGTCTTGACAAGTGAGAACGTCAGTAAGACTATATCAAAAGGGATGGGAGTAGTTGAAGAGACGCTAGTTGTTAGGGGTCTCATCAGAGGGGTTTGTGTTGTCGATATTTACTGGTGATGCTTCGCGTTTCTTGTGATATTTTGCATTCGTTGTAATGTTTCGCATTCACATCGTTTAGGCGAAAAAACTTTATGGATGCGTAGATGTTCTTATAAATAAAGGTGGAGAAGAAGATTTGTTTGTTATGCTTCATTTGCTAAAATTGAGAAAAATACTTTGATTGCCTTTGAAATATGTTCGATATATTCCTTGTTTCTGCCACCATCTTAAAAATATTCAAAAGGTATGTCTAGCGATAGTGATAGTATGTCGTCGTCCAATTCAGGTAGTGGGAGTGGAAGGTTAGGGGATGAGGGTAGTGGCCAACTGGCCAATGAGGGAGGGATTCCAATGGAGGTGACTGTTGAGACGAGAGAGGATTCGGTGGAGGAGATAGCCGAGAGCAGCTTGTCGGCAAAAGCTGGGTATGAGTTGGTAGCTGCAGATGTTCGAACCCAGTATTCTCTTTTTAGGTGGTCTCGCATATTAAATGCCTGGTTGAACTATGTTCCTATTCTCGAGTGGGGTACTCGACGGAGCATAGTTGCATTAGAAAGAGTGAGTGACGTTGATTGCGTTTGCCATGGCAAAGAGGGAGCCATAGAAGGATTCTTCTACATGTACATGTGTCACTTTTCTTAGCTACATATGTGGATGCCCTTTACATTGCTCCTACCCAGCTACATCCTAATAGTTGGGTTATCTGCAAGCATTCTAGGTGTTGTGTCGGTCTCTTTATCTCCAGCCATCACCACAATTTTTTTGTATTTTTTATGACACTCGGGCCAAGAGTTCAATTACTTGGTTGTCATTGATAAGCCGGTCAGGGATAAGCAAATTTGACGCCTTCTCTCAATCATTCAAACGTTTCAAAGATGGTTTCTTTAAAGTGGTGATAAGGGATCTAGGACGCTCACTTTTTTGTAATGACAATGGGAGTACAAAGTTCCCTTTTAGTTGGACCGACAACCCGTGGCGATATAAGGATATGAAAAGGGAGGAGTTGTAACATCCCGACCGGATATTACAGATTTAAATAATAAAATAGAGCAAAAGCGCGAGAAATTTAAAACTTTTATTACTTCCAATAATAAACCAAAATCCATAAATTATAATATCTGGAAATAATATAAAAGCATCTCGTAAGTGTTTACAAATTATCTCAAAACCATAAAATAATAAAAACATAAAACTCCCAAGTCATCCCTGCTCCGTAGCTAAGCCTCACCAAGACCACCTGTATCAACATCATCTGCTCACGTGTACCGCGCACACGATCATCGCCAAACACAAGTAGATAGGGTGAGCTTAACAATTTAACATATAATTATATATTCACATATATAAGAAATTCATATATATATATATATATATATAACACAACATTCAAATCAGGGAAAGTTTCCTTTCTTTAATTCCATACCACATGGCCACCACCATGTGAATCAGGTTCTACATCTTCTAGTGATTAACCCAAGGTGACTTGCTGCCCTACCTATCGGCCACAACCGATAGAGCACGTGTGCGAAACCATTACTACGGATCACACACCGTAACGCCAGGTGGAGTTCCCAAATACGAACATAGTTCGCAACGTCCCAAGACTAACAAACTCGTCAGTCAACTACTGAGGAGGGCAATCTATTTGGACCCATCTGTATTGGCCACAACCAGCACATTCACACCGGCAACACTCGCCAACCCCAGCTCAACTCAAGGCTTCCTCGTGTTCATCCGCCATCCCGAGCTCAACTCGAGGGATGCCATTCTGAGCTTAACTCGAGGGATGCCATTCCGAGCTCAACTCGAGCAATGCCACGTGCTTAACCCCTATCTTGAGCTCAACTCAAGGGATACGTTCCGAGCTCAACCCAAGGAACACTAGCAAACCCACCTTTGAAGCATCGCCAAAAGCCTTGTAGATCACGCCTGTAGAACCATTAACCTAAAGTTGCAGCAGCGAAATCGCTTGGCGGGGAACACATACCGCTAGGCGCTGCCTCTTCCAGACCGCCTGGCGGGGGACGCGTAATGCCTTTGATTCATCCCTATTGCAGATACCGCCTGGCGGGAAGACCCTCACCACCATGCGCGCCAGTTCTAGTGATTCTCTGTTTTAATGCTTTCGCCTAGCAGAGCCTAGCTCGCCGCTAGGTGACATACTAGTAACTGCACACTGCTGGTTTTCCACAGGCCCTGTAGGCCCTTACCCAATGTTTCCACTCATGGCGTTCATACCTCATCTTCAAAATAGTTACTTCCATCATACCATGTGTCTCATAAATCACAATTTCGTTATTTCTGAGTAAATCCATAGATACACATTATTTGGCTATTCACCTCAATTCCTTTTTGTCCACACTGCCTCCAACATCTTTAGCTACCTTCATCCCCAATCACTTCATCACATCACCTTATATATACTTACTGATTAGCTAGCAAATTAAGGCTAGGCATACCTCTCCCAAGTGTGTACAATTCTATTAACTTATGCAACTAATTACCCCCTATAGCCTTCATAATGTTACTGCTATCTCACACCCTAGCCCCATCTTCTTTTCATACCAGTAAGTATTTTCCCAAGTAGGCTTAAGAAACCAATTTCATTTGCTCATTCATTCACACTTAAATTAAGAGGTTTTACTAGTCATCCAACTGCCACTGTTAGCGTCAAAATTCTTATATTTCATCTCTATCACTTTTTTTTTTCAATATTACCTCATCTTCACTCCACTCATATTTATTACCATTTGACGTTGATACTATTAGTACCACAGTTTCAACATAGACAAATCCCCCTAATATTCCAAACTCCAAAAATTTCTACTCCATATAATGTATTGATTCCCCAATCTCCACTATGCACTAAAACCCAAGAACCCAATATTCTAGTATAGCGCCTGACGAGAAATCCTGGTGCTGCCAGGCGGCGCATAGCAGCTCTGCAAATTCTCCAGTGTTTTCTACACCCAGAAACCCGAATCTCGCCCTCACCTTCATTTACCCAAGTTCATCAAATCTCGCACATTAAACATTTCTCAATATCATTTATCACATAACTCGCAATCCAATTCACGATGCAATTGATTTCTATCCAAAAATCCCAAATTTGTAAACCCGAACCCATGTCCATGCAATTTCATTCAACTTAATCATCCAATCACACATGATTTCAACAAGGTATGACCTCAATTCGTTCACGACAATTAGGGTTGTTTTTTTCTCCGATTAGAATCACTCCAGTGGCCCAAAACACCAAAAATGAGTCGGATTGACTCACGTCGCCTGGTGGTTATTCATCACCGCCAGGCAGTGCATCAAGAAAAACCTAAAAACATGTTTTAGCATTGCATCGCCTAGCGGCCGGGACTTTGCCGCCAGGCGGTTCTTCCCTCAGGAACCCATAATTAACTTGGCAAAGATGAATCGCCTGACGAACATTTATCTCCCACCAGGCTGTTTCTGGAAAAATTCCAGAAACCCAAAAAATTTACGTAAACATCAATGTTTTCATGCAAAAACATAATTATTTATCATGCAATTACTCTAATCACGCAACTTAACGAGTAAAACTCCCCAAACCTGGATTCCATAGCTTAGCTTAACTTTGGCACTTGAAAATTCTCCCTTGATCCCAATGACCTTCCTTGACTCTTCTCAGTTCAGCCCAATGCTTCACTCAAACCTCACTACTCTCAAATTTCGTTGTCTCCTCTACAAGCACAAATGGTAGACCACCAAAACCCTCTCTCTTACCACTAATTGGCCTTTTAATTGGGTTTTAATGTGGCTTAATGGCATAAAAACGAAAATGGTTTAATATTAGTGTTTATGGCCATTCATGAGTGCATTAGGGACTGTTTTTCAGCCACTTCTAGGTTGCCCATTCATCTAGGGTTTCCTTCAACTCTTCACATTCAAGCCAAAACTAAAATTAGCAAAAATAAAGTTTAATTTGGGTTCTCTAAGGCTTGAACCCACAACCATTCCAATGCCAAACCAATGCTCAACCATTTAACCAATTTATGTTTCATGCTAACTAATATAATTCATTTATTATATTATCCCACAACATGATCAATATATATTAAAATAATAATAATAATAATTAAATAACACACAATTACAATACATGGGACTTGAACCCAAGTCCTTTCACACAACCAAGTACTCTCAGCCATTTGAGCTAGTACTTTTCCACATCACACAAGTTAGAATTTAATGTCATAAAGGCTCTTGCTACCCGCATTTATTAATTAATTATTCTTTTAATTAATTAAATTCCACAGGTCTTACAGGAGTAGTCTGTGACTGTTATGGAGGTGGTGGATACGTTGATGAGATTTAGCGATAAGATGCCCACTAAGGGTTTAGTTAGGGTTTATTTATCCATGCACCCACTTGTTGATTTAGAAGGTATCACTTTGTATTTTTACCGCTATGTTGTGTTCAAGAGAAATAACTAAAATTGCCTACTTTGTAGGTCTCACGGCTCAGCTTGGCAAGAAGAATTTGAATTTGTTTAAGGTTCTATGCAAGGAGCAAGCTGAGATGGCCAAAAATGTTGGGAATATTGATGTTCCTAATCTATAGAACCATTGGTCGAGGACCACGTCCACGGTATATCGAAAAGGAAGGCAATTATGCCTACAAAGCAAGGTGTGGGGAAGGACTTGAAGCGAGTGAGGGCCACCTTAATAGGGTCGGGATCTACCTCTCGGGTGAAGAAGCCGGAAGTCAGCCTGATCGAGTTGCTAGAGACAACTGTGTGTCGTGACATTGAGATTTCCTTGGCGGAGTCTTTGGTCTCCTCTATAGACAACATGGAACCCAACTCAATGATTAAAGCCATGCTGGAGTTCAATAGTAAGGCCTTAATATTGGGTCGCAGAATGGGCACTCTACTGTAGAGGGAGATCAAAGAAGGTGGGCAGGCCAAGGTGGAAGAGCTCCAAGAAGAATTGAAAGTTTAGGCTATTAAGCATGCGAAGGAGAAGGCGGCCTAGGAGAAGGAAAGGAAGGAATGACTGGTGGTGAGAAAAAGGTTGGGCTCGTGGAAGGTGAGATGTTTGGACTCCGAGAAGAAGTTGAATGAGAAAATTTTCGAGATGGAGACAGACTACGATGAGCTGAAAGAGAAGAATGATTAGCTCGAAAGTGAACTTGAAGATTTAATGGGACACATCATTCAAGAGCACATAAACAAATTTCAGAAGGGTTTGCGGCAAATGGCCTTGATGTTAACAAGGATGTGGTTGACGATTGTCTTGTGAATGAAGTGGAATCGAGCCCGGAGGAGGAGGTTGACAAGGTGGCGACTACCGAGGGCGTCAATCCTGCGGGTGATGGAACCATGGTGGTGGAGGTGGATCCAGATCCGAATATTTAGGATTTATGTTTTAAATTTGTTTCATATTCATCCTAAGTTTGTAATAACTTGCACAATTTTCTCCTTTTTGAACAATCGTTTTTCATCTTTATGGTGTTATAATTTGATGAATGTCTTATTATGCATACCGCGCTGTGTGATGTCGTTAGCTCCTATTTTTAGTTTGATTATAGGCGTGTCGCTTTATGGCTTTATGATCGTGTTTGAATTACTTGTGATTATGCGATATGTTCGACCCTAGCCGCTTACTTTGGTAAGTGGTAGGGAACTTAATAAAATAACTTAACGAGTAATTGTTAGACCCAAGGCCTCCTACTTTGATAAGTGGTGGGGAATTTAAGAAAATAATTTAATGAGTAAATGTTCGACCCATGCCGCTTACTTTGGTGAGTGGTGCAGAATTTAAGAAAATAACTTAATGAGTAAGTGTTCGACCCAGGCTGCTTACTTTGGTAAGTGGTGGTGAACTTAAGAAAATATCTTAATGTGAAAGTATTTGACCCAAGCCACTTACTTTGGTAAGTGGTGGGGAACTTAAAAAAATATCTTAATGCGTAAGTGTTTGACCTAGGCGGCTTACTTTGGTAAGTGGTGGGGAACTTAAGAAAATATCTTAATGCGTAAGTGTTCGACCCAGGCTGCTTACTTTAGTAAGTGGTGGGGAACTTAAGAAAATATCTTAATGCGTAAGTGTTCGACCCAGGCCGCTTATTTTGGTAAGTGGTGGGGAACTTAAGAAAATATCCTAAGGAGTAAGTGTTCGACCCAGGCCGCTTACTTTGGTAAGTGGTGGGGAACTTAAGAAAATATCATATGATCAACCAAATATGTGGAGAACCCTTGTTTTTATTCATAAGGTTGGGGTGCCTCGTTAAACAATCCCTAGCCAAAACCCTCCTTAGGGAAAAAATGCCAAGTGAGAAAAAAGAGTACACCCAAGGTTACAAGTTGTTCGTGCTGATTACATTGGAAACTTTAACTAAAATAGAACTTGAGGTGAGATACGGTCCAAAAATATGTACAAGCTGACTTGTACTTTATAAAATATGTGTCTTTTTTTCTTTAATAAAACTATACAAGTTGACTTGTACTTTATAAAATTAGAGAAAATAAATTTTGACATATGACCAAATTGAGCCAATAGTCACAAAGTTTTCGTCTTCTCCCCAAAATAAGTCCATCGAGGACATTTTGTTTTAAATAAGTGTGGGGGAGACAAATTGTAGATAGGATTTTTTTTCTTTCGTTTCTATTTTTGTTGTCATTTTAAAAAAAGAAAATTGTGATTTCTTTTTGAGAAAATTGTGAAAGTATTAACTTTTTACTAAGTGAAACTTTTAAACAATGTCTCAAAAGAAATCCACCAAAAGTATTTCCCTGCTTTCAATAAAACATATTAACATTGGATTTTTAGGATTTGATTCAATAACTCGGATGATCATAATTCTGGAAAAATATAAAAGTCATGTTGATATGAGTGGATTGTTTCTATGATTTGCTAATTGAGTTGATTTGAGAATTTCTTGATTAAATCTTTTGTGAAAGAGTTTGACCTTGTGAGTCTTGAGCCTCAATGTAAAGGATGGACCCCATGTGCCATTCCTATTTTTTCTTGAGTGACTTACTCATGTTTGTTTATACTCAAATGTTTAGCTTGACTCTTTTGTTTTGCATCTTAGGTGAATATGCATGATTTTATTTGACCGAGGCATTTCTTATTTTTAGCTACTTGGCCAAATAAGCCAACCTTGATATTGATCCATTGGTAGCCCCTTTAAGCTTTTAAACCTCTTTTTCTTGTTTTAAACCTATTGCATAACCTTGAAAACAAAAAGACCATATTCTACTTTATGGAGAAAGAAGGAGCTAATGGATTGTGTTCAGGAATGGTTGAGGAATAAAGTATGTGGGTGAGTACCTCACCCACAAAATAATCAAAATGGCAAAAAGGGAGAAAAACAAAATGATGAAAGAGTTTTGAAAAAAATGTAGAAAAAAAATGATTCTTTTGTCAAAAAGAGCAACAAATGAAAAATGAGTTGTTTTTGAAATTATGCTCCATTATTCTTCCTACATTACTATTTCAAAAACCCAAAAATCCTAAAATCTTTCCTACCTTTCCCTTGGCCCCATGATCTTTGGATGCATATTTTTCTAAAAGTTTGTAAATATTAGAGTCTTGTTAAGTATTATGAGAGTTTACTTGCATGAGTATTTTGAGTGAAAACACAAGCCAAAACACTTGAGTAAATTTTGGAGAGAAAATATACATTTTATCTTGAGTGATATCTTTCATAATTAATTGTCTTGTGAATTCAAATGATTAATTCATGTGTGAAAAATAGAATCTTTCTGTTTGTTTATGCATGGTAACTTAATTTCTTGAATATTGATTTGTCTCAAGTAAGGTTCATTCCTTTGATCCAGTGTTAATGTGAAATAAAATACCTCCGAAGAAGTTTTGAAATTGCTTAATTTTTCCCAGGAGTGCAAAAGGATAAATTCGCCAAATTTGATAACATTGTCGTTGACGCGATCAAATTAATACTACTTATCTATAACAACTTTAGTATTGTCAAGAAAGTAGTCAACAAAATAGAAAGGGTAAAGTAACCCAAAGTCGTCTCCCAACGAACACGAAATTGATTTTTAACAAATTAGTTCTTATAAAACTATACAAAAGAGTTAGTCAAATAAAATAATAAAAATATGAGAGATAAAGATAAAAAGATAAAATAAGATAGAAATAATAGTAAAGAAAAATAGGTTGATTCCACTGCTTTTTCAAAATAGGATTCATCATTGGTTTCCTAAAGATTGTTTCCTAAATAGGATTCATTATTGTTTAATGGGTTAAATATGTTTTTGGTCCCTTAACTTTTAGTGAATTTTGGAATTAGTCCATTTTGAAACTTTGAACCAATTTAATCCTTCATCTTTTGAAATACGTGGATTTAGTCCTTTTAATCAAAATTTGTTAAGTTTATTTGACATTTCAAGCGCGTTTCA
>Ga0209589_1013775_pt1 | contig 10412 bp, 9 predicted proteins | sample CowpeawhiteBW_FD_187525 | JGI IMG/M metagenome (GOLD analysis project Ga0209589, IMG submission 187525) | Root nodule microbial communities of legume samples collected from California USA - Cow pea white BW (SPAdes) (version 2) | ecosystem: Host-associated > Plants > Roots > Nodule | place: USA...
AAAAAATATTAGTATAACATTTATACAAATAATAAATTTGGTCTGAAATTGAGAGAAACATTATAAATATTAGTACTTAATTTTGTAAAAATATTTATACTTAATTAATTTTAATCTTATAAAAAATAGATTACAAAAATATTTTAATTATTAAAAAAAAATTGGGACAAAATTGAATCAGAAATACACATACTTAGGTACTAAATTGAAACAAAAAACATATATGGGGACTAAATCGAAATCAACACAATGACATCATCTGATAGTGACACTAACACGTGGCATTCCAATGCCACGTGGCACTCCAATGCCACGTGGCACTGACAATGCCACATGTCACACGCAGGTACTTGACACGTGACATTTTTAATTTTTTTAAAAAAATAAAAAAAAATCAGAAAAACCACATATTGACACATGGCCCGTTGACTAACGGCGTTAGTCAACTCTGTCTGAAAGGGACCTAATTGAAACAATTTTCAAAAGTTGGAATGCAATTGACACTTTTTTAAAACCGAATTCCTATTTGACACACAGCCCCAAACTGAGTACTATACGATTAATTATACCTTAACAAATATTTTCCACCACTGAAAGTTTGTAACACATTTTCGATCAAAGACTCAAAACGGTCCAAACTTGCACGATCTGCCATTCCCGACAACTATTAAGGTAATAAATTTTTGACAATTTTCTCTTAAAATTTTTAAATGATTTTTAATATTAAAAAATAAAAAAAAAATTATTTAAAAAAATAACGCATAAAATTGTAAAAAAAAATATTAAATAGTCAAAAAATTATTTTTCTTTTAATTTTTATTTACAAAAAATATCACTTTATCTTCATTTTATTTTCTGCTTTAAAAATTTAAATAAAATTAATACGGGTTTTCTTTTTCTGCTTTCCGTCTTAACTATTTTCTTTTACAAACTATTAAAAATAAGAAACATATAATAAAAAAATCAGAAACATTTTTACAAACCAAACAATCCCTTTGTTGCCCTAATGAGCACAATGTGTTGGAATCGATTAAAAATGGGACTAATTTAACTGAAGACAAACCTTAACTTTGTAAGCAATTTTTGAGATTGAGTTACATTAAGTAGATGATCCTAGAGATTTAACCTCCACTGGACTGGAAAAAAAAAAGAAAAAGAATGAACCTAATACATTATATAAGACTAGAATAAATTAGGCAGTGGCAAGATCATGATGAAAATAATTAACAAAGCAATTCGTTAGAAAACATAGTACACCTTCACACCCATTTGTGATTTCTACACTCAGAATTTCAGTTGTTAGAAATGATAGATACCTAAAGTACAAGCATACAACCATATCAGGATATATCAAATCGAACAACAACACTAGTGATGTTATCTGAGCTTCCCCGTGCATAAGCTTCTTTTATAAGTTCTCTCGATGCCACTTCTGCATCTGTGATATTTTGTACTAAAGACACGGCCTCCTGAAAAAGGCATGGACGCACAATCAATCACAAAATCAAAATGAAAAAGAAACCAACCTAGTTTAGGTCAACTTTAATAAGTAAGATAGTCTCACCTTGTTTGATATGACATTCCAAAGGCCATCACTAGCAATTATAATAAAATCTACACCGTCAATTTCTTCCTCCTAAGCCATAAAAGAACCAAAAGAGGGGAACTTAGCAGGCATACAAAATATAACAGCACAGAATACCAAATGGATGATGATCAAGCTTATTCGCTTATGATTTGAGCAACCTGAATTTCTGGGTCAGCAACAACGTAAGGCTTAAGAAGTTTGTCGCCAAATGCACGGGACACTGCAAGAACACCACCAACCCTCCATGTTCCTGGATCAACCAGCAGCAGTACAAGCTATTTATTTATTATCAATTTATTGTGGAGTATGGCCCCCCACTGCCCCCGCCCAAAAAAATGACAGTACAACCCTACAGGAAGAAACTTACCAGCCCAGATTATAAATCCCCCAGCCTTTTCAATCCTTTGACGTTCATCAGATCTATCAGGCTTGTGATCAATAGATAAAGGAATAGCTACATTAAAACAAAAACTCATCACAAGAAGGAAAAAAAAAACGGAACAGGAGTTTATATATTGCTTCTTGAGCCTATCTTGCCTAACCAACTAGCTTAAGCAATTTGCAAGGAAATTTTACTAAAAAGGATAACACTGGAAACTCAGGAAAACTGAAGTGACCCAAAACCAATGTTTGACAATGTACTTCATTGAAAGGAAACATGCTGCATATTCCCTCCACTCATTACCATATTAAAAATATGTGGATTATGCCCAATGTAAATAAAATTCTCACTAAAACATAAATGACATGGCATCAACCTGAACCAGCTCTACTTGCAACTACTCTGGAATCACCAACATTTGCAACAACAATTCGGTCCCCCAACAACATAGCTGTTGATGCAGTTGACCCAGCATCTCTTTGATGGCCTTTTTCCTCATTGAGGTAGTCGATATCTGTCTGTTTAAATGCTTCTACTGCAATGAAACAAATAATTAAACAGAAAACATGTTAATATTTACACTGTCCAGCCGCAAACCAAACAACTATAATATGATATGAAAATTTTAACATATCCTATAAATTTACAACAATGAAGTTCATACCTATAGCAGTCTTTGTGTCTTTAAAGAAGTCAGGATGGCTACTCAAATTCTTAAATAGATTATTTTTCAGATATTCTGCAGTCCGGGAACCTCCGTGACCTAAGAATAAAAAGAAACAAATTAACACTACTTTTTGATTTTGTGTCCTTATTTTTAACATATCTAATCAAATAATATAAATAATATTTTTATCAATATCAGAAATTAATATTGAATAAGGACCAGAGAAAAATAAAGCATTAACCCTTAATTATACTAATGTACTAGATTATAACCCTAAGAAAATAAGAAAAGAAATCGTAATAGGAAATATAGAAAGTAGATACTAGAAACCATTGTTTAAACCGGACTACGCTTTATTACAAATAAATCCGTTTTAAAATATAATATAGACTCCAACCATGGTTGGAATAATCATTTTCTAATTTGGGCTGTGCATTACTCAATCCCAAACTCAACAAGTGTCCATTGCCAAGTCTTTATTACCTCTACTTTGACCCTATCAACCCTATAATAGTTGATGTTGGGTTTCAACAATCATCATCCCAGGACAGAATATCTACAGGGGCAGTGCACACAGGACTAAAGACTAGAAGGGTCAGAGTGTGCCTGAGACTGCTGAAGACAGCAAATGGAGAACCGAAGCAGAGAAACCAATGTTGTAGGCAAACAAAAGTCAAACCAGAGCAAACCAAAACAGACAAAAGAGCTCTAAAACAGAGGTTTCTGCAAGAAAAATCTAGAAGCCAAGTGCAGCCACCAAACATGAGGAGTGCAACAAACACTGGGAAAGAAGTCAAACAATAAGAGGATCCTTCAAAGGAGAGAAGAGGCCAAAACAGAACGGGGGACTTGCTGAGAAGTGACAGAGAGAAAGAAATGTTGATTCAGCCTTCAGAGGGTCCGAATCAACCACAGGTAACAAAAAGGGCTGGACAGCGAGAAAATGAGCTACATAGTAAATAACAGAAAACATGGATGGATCAAGAAAGCAAAGGTGGCAAATCCAAGAAGCAAAGGGTACGATGAGTCTAGTAGAGATGGAAAATGGAAACAGTGTTGAACGCACAGGAGAGATGTTTGTCAAATTGCCACAAAAGCCGAGACACTCACCATGGAGGCACATGCTAGCGAGATTGATCCTATTATAAAAAGCATGTCACCAACAGCCAACAGCAGAGACAATAAACAGTCATATAAGTTATAAAAACGAAACAGGACCACGAGTTTTTATTCTAAATGCCATACCAAGCAATCAAAATCTTAAAATTGATTTGTAAATTGGCTATGTTGCACACTAAATCAGATAAAAAGAGGGAAGGGGGTAAAGATAAAAAAATCCAATTTTAGGGAATATAAAACAGGCTTACCATCAAAAACACCAAAAAACGCAACCATCTGACCATCGACCTCTGATATGGTGGTCTCAAAGAAATCCTCCATTGATGACCTTTTACCCTTGAAACTGGAATATCCATAGCTGAACCTTCCACTTCGACTTCCAGAGAGAAAGCTAGACAAAAATAATCTTTTTTTGAATATTTGAGAGTTGGGAGACAATTATTAGAAAACATAAGAGGGTACCTGAAGCAAAATTCAAATATATCTCATAGAACCCTACAATTTAATTTCAACGAATTTTGGTAAAAAAATTGTTAATGGCAGTAAATAAACAAACAAATTATGTCATTCATTACACTTTCCCACAATATCTGCCTTGATCAGACATTACTATGAGGTACAGATTAAATAGCATTTAATTGAGTAAATATTTCCCGAAACTACTTAATATATGGTCCATCTTTTTCTTAACCGAAGCACTTACTAAATTATGTATTTTCCTCCCTCCTCTCTATATAACGTTCGCTAGTTTGAATTCCAAACTATACAATTCATTATATAATCAAAGAAAGTACGAATACTTTTTCCTTTCCTATGCTTTAATCTACAGCTTGAAAGTCATATAGCAGAAGTGTTTGATCACTAATAAATAGAAACCAAAACCGTTGTTAGACCAAATATGGTCTTAGACCCATAATTTTGCTATTGGCAGAGATGAATGGTTCATTGGTACAGACAGATGAAGTTCGATCTATAACATCTAGTCATTGGTACAGGACCGCTTGCATAACAGCCTTGGATGTGACGGTAAAGCCAGACTGCCAGTATTGAAAGTTCAGTCAAGCATGGCATTGGATGTGATTGCAAAGTGGGCCTTGGATCAAAAACTGGTTTGCATCAGTCTTAAGACCGGTTTGATTATGTTAGGATTGGCTGACCGAGTTAATAACACATTTGATCTAATAATTGAGCCAAATCGGTATGGAATAAATTCCAAATTAGACTGGTTCAACCAGTCATGGAATAGTTAAAAGGAACTATCGTATTTTGGGGTTGAGTGGGGGAGGGGGGATGCTACAAAATTAAAGGAAAAAGAATTCCATATTTCCCTAAATTCTTCATCTAATGTGGTAAGAAACGGATGCTTCCAGGTAGGACAAAGCAAATAAACTGATACAAACTTGAAAAAGCATTTTAAATTTTTAATGAGCATACAAGAACCATTACTTTGCAACCTCAACACCACCCAACTTTATAACTTCACGCCTCACTACTATAACTGTAAAATATAAATATTAAAAGAAAAATTGCTTGAAATTAGTAGTAGATGCAGGGTTTGGTCTGAGTGGTCAGGTGACGAAAAATTTATAAAACAATAGCTTGTAATTCATAAAAAGTATAAAAAGGCACCACGAGAAATTATTTAATAAACATGAACATAAAAGAAGGGTACACAAAGCCATAACGCCCATTTCTAATTAACAGTAACATAGATTAATATAGACACTACAATTTCCCTCCTCACTCCTTTCAAAAGCTTAAATATCAAGAAGGATCAAACCCAAGTATTCTTATCATCAATTTGCGATGTCATATCATATCATACAAACACATGACCATCAACCCACGGCATTAAAATGCAATAAATTACGGTCGCAATTTACAAGCATGCTAGCATCGTATTTTCCCGGTCCTGTTAACAATTTATTTTCCCATTTTATCTAATCGCGTTGATAATTGAATTTCCGAACACAACTTCAACTCATAGCGGCGTCGATCACGAATTTGCCGATTAAAAGCCTCAATTCAAACCCGAAGTAATAGAAAATTGAAACAAAAAAGAGAAACAGCCTCAGAAAAAGGGAGGGCCCACAGTAAATGGAAATAAGCACCTGATGCCGCCACCGCTGAAGAGAGAATCGTGATCCTTGGAGGACATCACAATGTTTGGCGTCGCCGGCGGTGCAGGCTGACCTTCAGCGGAAGACGAAGCGGTTACCGCGACGGCGGGGGTGGCCGCGGCCGCAGTGAGTGGTTCTACAGGGTCGGAGTTTGAGATCATTTTACCATCTCCTCGTTCTCATTTCTCCCTCTGTTTTTTCCCTCTATCCCTCTTTCTTGCACTATCTACTTTACGCGTAGTTTATTTCGCTGGTTTCAGTTTTTTGGGTCCACTCATTTTCAAACAAGCCAAAAAAAAAGAAGAAGGCCCAAATAAGCCTACGAGAGCAAAAGGCCCAATACATGTCCGGCGTACAATCAAGTACATGTGTTGGTTCTCTTTAACACTACTCAGCTTCTGAGCTTCAGTGAATGAACGCCATTGTCACAAGTCTCATGTCCTTCATTGAATCATGTCATGCAAACTATCACATTATCATCTTCTTTCAAATGAATAATTTAAGTTACTGGCTTTGACATGTTCCTTTCCCTTTTCTTCTTCACAACTTGGAAAATGATTTGATTCATTGTAATCGTAGCTTCTTATTATACTAATTATAGGTATAACAAGGAGAAAATCTTAAAAAATGTAATTATTTTTCTCTTTTATATAATCCTGATAAAACATGGTTGTTTAGGATGTTGTTGCTCTTTATCCAACATGTTCGGTTTGGTCCTGGTTTGGTGGAATGGAACCAACGAAGTGTCAAAGAAAGACAAAACCTCGTAATGTTTGGCCAATACTAAGAATTGTTTCGTATTGGCGAAAAAAAAAACATGATATTTAAGCACGTTCATATCATGGTTGTACTGGGTTTTATATATAGCAGAGTAGTACATTAGGTGTGCAGCAATTATTTTGTAGTAGTTAGAAACTTAGAAGGAGTAGTAAAAAAGCATTAAAGACATATGTGAAGTTGTGAAGAGATTGAGTGGTGAAGACATGTATTATAAAGAGTCATATTTTTTATTGATTTTGTAGTGTTGTCTTTTTTTAATATTAAAAATATATTATATTGATATTTTAAATATTTTTTTATATATTTTGAAACGTTAAAATTAATGATATTTAGTATATTATTACGAAGATATAATAGAAATATAACACAAAAAATTTCAGTAAAAAGTCTAAATTCGGTATTATAGTATTATAAGGTGTTGGGAGAAAACATTTTTTACATAAATGAGCAGGAGCAGTAAATGTGGCAGAAGGTGATGTAACTCTGACCGATAGTTTAGTTTAGTTCAGTTTGATTCGGTTTGGTTCGGTTTTAATCTCAGTCACCCAAAATGAATTCAATGTGTGTTTTTATTTGTTTAACTATTATTTTCCTTTTGGCTGCAGTGATGGAAGCACTTAATGCTTCTACCATTTTTGGGCAGTGTAGTAATGAGGACACTGTGGTGCTTCTGATTTCCCATTAGTTGCATTTGCATGGAACACTCTCCATGTTCCAGGTTTCATGTTTCAAACACTTGCATAACTTATTATTAAAATAGAAAACTAAATTTGTATGACGTATATGCTAAAATGTTTTTTTTTTTTTGTTTCTAGTAGTGAATACAGCTATTTCCCAGTATTCTTTATAATTATTACCCTTTATTCTTTACAAATATAAAAATTAATTTTATTAAAATTATTTTATCTCTATAAAAATTGATAAATAATAGATAAATAGGGTGAAATAACTTTTTTTTCCATATCAATATATAATATAATAAGTATTATCTTTTCTCTCTCTTTAACGTTTAGTTGACAATTATCTTTTACTGTAATAAAAAATATTTCAAATATTATGATATGATTGGATTGTTTCAACTTTATAGCCGCAAATTTCGTTCGATTTAATCGCTATTTTATCTTAATTTTAAATATTTATTAATCCTTACATAGTTATAATAAATTTTAAATTAACCCCAAATTAATAGCTAGATTTGAACACCTAAATTGCATATTTGAATTTAGTTATGAATTTTAAATTTTAGTGATAATAATAAGAATGCTAAAATTATACAATTGAAAGTGTAAAATCCTGTATTATATGCATGTTAGTATGTTACGGTTTTCTTTTGTATATAAATTTGTATTCCTTTTCTTTTCTTTTTCTATTTTTTTATATTTTCAATAATTAATTTTTGTCACAGATTTGATCATTAAAATTCAATCACAGATTTGATCACTGTGAAGAATCAATCAGTGACCAACGTAATAGTGATGAATATGTTGTTCAATCACTAAATTGACATTCTTTCCATCATTTACTGACTTTAGTTATTTAGTGATTGATTTTTTGGTCACTATTTTTTTAGTGTATTTTATAATATCTTGAGTAAATATAACAAAATTTGATAATAAATTATTAGAAAAAATAAATAATAAATAAATAAAAATAATAACAAAACAGATATAAACCTAATCAAACAATTCTTATAACATAAATATAATATAAAATTATAAATGAGAAAAAGATTAAAAAATATTAGAATCAAGGAATAGTTTAGAAAATATTTATTATTATCGATGATTTTGTATACATATTACATTAGATTCTTATATACATATACGTACATGATATATAACGGTCTCTGAAAATGTTATTGCCATTCATAAATAAAAAATAAATAAAATTTCTGAAAAAACAAAACAGGTTTTAAAATTTTACAATAAAATAAAGGAAAATAATTTTTTGACAAAGATGTAGTTAACAAAGTTGACAAAGTTACCAAATAAAGTAACTTTTTTATTTTGTAATGAAAGTTAAGATAATAAAATAATAAAATTTTAGGGTTTTTTTTACCAATATTTGTCAAAAAGTTTGTCAAAAAATTTTTGTCAATGTATCATCTCCCTAAAATAAATAGAAACAAAAAAAATTTCAAACCTCCATAAAATTAATAGAAACAAAAAACAGGTTTCAAACCTCCGTGCCACAGTACCAGTGTCCACCGAGATCCTCGGTGCTCACAACAATCCCAACAGAGTTCTTGTAAGTCTTGAACAGTTGCTGCACCACATCGATAGCAACCACACTTGCACTGCACCCCATTCCTGCAAGATTGAAAGCTTTCACGTTTTCTCTCATCTTGTACCTGTTTATGATGCGTGCTGCGAGAGAAGGTGCCGGCGAGAACAAGGAGACGTTCACTACGAGGATGTCTACCTCGGAGGGTGAAATCCCCGTTTTCTTGAAGAGGTTGTCGAGTGTGTCGAACATGATCTCGTCTATTTCATGGTACGAGTCTTTAAGAGATGAACACTCTTCTCTCCCTTCAAGAACTGTTCTGGGGCAGTAAGTGTTCTCCCCAATCCCCGAACTGATAATGGTTTTGAAGAGAAACCTATACTCCTCTAACCCCAGTTTTCTGTTTCGTAGGACGATCTTTACTGCGGAGGCAGAAGAACAAAAGATCCATCTCTGGCTATATCAAGAAGCTTTGAATAAGGTGATGAGATATATGTTTGCAGTGCAAATGCATGTCTACATATATGACAGGCACTTTTCAAGTAGTTACTGTGAGAAACCATACATCAACCATATGTATTCCTTTGTTAAACAAATATTTGAAGGGAAGTAAAATGTAACCATCAAATATTTATTGAATGATAGCGTGCGATTGTTAGGTTCTGGTGAAGGAAGGAAGTGGCTGAAAATAAAGATGATGAATTTTTTGATCTTCTGTTTCTGGGTTTTTTTCGATTGTAGGCAAATGGGATGGGTTTATTACGGGTATGGGCAAATTTTTAAAAAATTACGGAAGTAGGCAAAACGTTTGGGGGGTGCACGTTTTCGTAAGAAGAAATCGTGTACCCCCAAACGTTTTTGTGGGTCAGCGTGGTCAGAGGAGAAATCGTGGGGGGGTGGACGAGATTTAAAGAAAAACGTGTGGGGGTGGAACGACTTTTAGAGGAAATCGTTGGGGGGGAGCACGATTTTAGATGAGTAATCGATTACACCAAACTGTAATCGATTACTGCATGTGTTTCAGTTTTGTGGATGAAGTGTAATCGATTACAGACGAACTGTAATCGATTACATAGCAAATTTTGAAATTGATTGTTAAATTTGAATTGGATACATAGGCGAGAATAATTATTTGTTCTCATTTGATAAAGTTTTGTTGGTCCATAAAAGAATAAAGTATTTGAACTTGTAGTTGATGAATGCATAAGAAATATTAATATTCATTGTAGAAAGAAGAAAAAAACATTGAAAATTAAATTAATTGAAATAAAAAATGTACAACTTATTGACGAAATGGACATTGTCCCCTATGATGACCCTCAGTGCGACAATAAGAGCATTTTTTTGGCTTATCCGTAACGGGTTGATCCATTTCGTTATGGATCCTAGTCCTTGGAGGTCGTCCGGAAGCCTTACGCCTAGTTTGGGGGTCTAGAGTGAAATTAGGACCTGTATATGTTGACCAATAGTCCTCATTTCGCAGGGGGTGGAATTGGACTTGATAAGCCTTATTTATGTTATCAAGGGTGTAAA
>Ga0209589_1013778_pt1 | contig 10410 bp, 7 predicted proteins | sample CowpeawhiteBW_FD_187525 | JGI IMG/M metagenome (GOLD analysis project Ga0209589, IMG submission 187525) | Root nodule microbial communities of legume samples collected from California USA - Cow pea white BW (SPAdes) (version 2) | ecosystem: Host-associated > Plants > Roots > Nodule | place: USA...
AGAATTTCGCAAATAAAAAAAAAAAAAAAAACGTGTCTCACGAAGTCTCTTAGTCAGTGGCTTAATAAATCAATTTACAAGTCAAAATAAAATATCTTAAAAAATTAACAGCTACAACAATTTCGGTCTAATTTTTACTTTAAGGCGCTAAAGTGCAGCCTTATTCATCTCTTACGTGTCAAAATTCAATGGTTCATGCACACATTATCTAATTAATTGACTTCCGAAACCAAAAGAACCACCTCAACTCAAAGATAATTGCATCTCATAATAAATAAATATAAATAAATAAAGAAATAAAAGATGAATGCATAGTTATCTCGTCTTATTGTTCTTTACGAAAAGAATCCCATTATTTTTAAACAATTCATTTATTTTTTCATGTTAACAAGTTAAATACTTTATCCCTCTAACATTTTAGATTCTTGCTTATACTTATATGAATGTTAAATAATCTAATAAAGAAATAATTGCTTACATAATCAACGTTCTTAAATATTAAACGATTCAAATTACATGTGGCAATAATGTTGAACATCTTCTGACATCGAGACTCCGTTACGGAGGGAATTGATAATTAATTGGTTTCCATAAACTAAAGAAACTATCTAAGAAAGATAAAAGCAGAGTTAGAGACATTGATGTATTGAATCAGGAATCACATTCCTGTGCTTCTGGTTTTTCCTATCTATTCATAACACAAATCATCCTCACCTACTTATAAACAGAAAAAAAAATGTTATTATTTTACAACAGTAAAATAGAAGTAAAAAGTTATAACACCTCCACAGCTCTGATCCTCAAAATATCGAAACGAAAAACAATAATAAAAAGAAAAAGAAAAAGTTTCATACACTTGAGAGTCATTATCAAAAACTTGAGTGCTGTTAGAGGGAAGTTAATAATCGAAGAGCCATAAATAATATCCAATGGTACGGCCCCGAAGATCACGCGGCTGAGATTCCCCGTGTCTCTTCGGATCAAACGTCTTCAGAGGCTCTATCATCATCACCGCAACCGTAGGGAGCCACCGCTCTACTACTCCGTCGCTCAACAGCAAGACCGTCATCTTCCACGGCGGTTCGCCGCCGCAACCGAATCAACCAGCCTCCTCTCTCCACTTCGCTCAGTTGACATCCCCAATTGTTCGAATTCGAACACTGAAACAAAATTAATAAATTAATTATCTTATGTAAGAAGAAACTCCTTAGTACTTTGTTATCGCTAGAAGAAATTAGGAAATAAATAAATAATTTGACTCGGATTATGTGACATATAATTTACATGTTAGATTATAAAATCTGTATCTTTAGATTATGGATCTTAACGCACAAATTGAGGCATTAGTTTAATGCAAACCTCGAAATCATTGTCCTCACGACGTCGTTTCAATGTGGTCGAAACGTCCTCGTAGGCGTTGTTGCACCGGCACACCGACTCTTCGCTGCTGGAAGAGCTCGGGGCAGGTGGCGGCGGCGCGGAGGACCAGGGGACAACCTGGTTGTCTCCGTCTTCGTCGGCGGCGACCTCGTCGTCGGTCTCATCATCGTCGTCGTAGTCATCTTCGTCTGTTTCTAAGTCGTCGTCATTGCCTCCTTGGCTCTCCTGACCTTGTTCTGCGGTTCCGCCGGCGCACCTCTCGCAGAGGGAGACGGTGTTGCCGAGGGCGGCGCCGGAGGCCTTCCAGGGCGTGGGTGACTGGCAGGTGTGGCAGAGGAGCGTGCGCGTGTGTCTGGCGACGAGGAAGTTGGCACCGTGGACCTTGGCGTCGCAGTCCCAGCATAAGCTGGCCTGGTCCGACTCGCAGAAGGTCCGGGCCGGAACCTTGCACAGCTCGCAGTTCTTCATCTTTAAACCTATCAGTTACGATCCACACTCTTCAGCTTTTCCTCTCTCTCTCTTCTTCCACTTTGCTTTTTTTTGTCCCAAATTTTCTCTCTTCAGCTTTTCCTCTCTCTCTTTCTGCTGGTACGATATGGTTGAATGGGCGTGAGAAGGAAGAGAAGAGGAAAGAAATTGCAAGTTGCTGTGATATATATAAAAAAATATTAATCCTGTGTTTATAGTCAAAACCCCAAACTACCCTCACTCTATTTATTATTTAATACTCGGATAGTTTTCACTCCGATTCCCATTTGTAAATTTCAACAGCGCGTAATTCAATTATCAAAATCGTTTCCCCAGTTCTTTGGGTTTGGTTTCTTCCTTTTTGGATTATGCGTCGATTAGGAAATTTGACCAGTCTTTCTTTTGTCTACGTTTAATTTTCATATATTGAACCAAGCTGTGTTTTTTTCTTACCTGACCAATTAATGTTCAGGTTGTAACTTTTTATCTTGCATATCATAAGCAGTGTCAGCAATGCCAAACAGACTGGGAAGGGAGACGAAGAGTTAGTTAGTTATTTATCCTCATCTTCACAACAAAGTGGGAACACTCGAAGGGAATAGAGACATAACAAAACCCATTCTCTTTCCTCAAAATTCTTTCATGTGCTCACGCTATGGTTTGTTTCTTATTTTAATTAAAGTTGTTGTCAATTTTTGTGTACATTCCCGTTTTAATAGTGATATCTCTTTTCAGGGGAGATGATGTATAACGTGTTATTTTTATTTATGGTATAGTATTAGCTGTATGATCCTATTCCAAGTATAACTATTTTTTAATATAAAGAAAATAAAATATACGGGTACTTTTAACAAAAAAAAAAAAAGGACATACTATATTGACTTATTTCAATAAATTTTGCGACAATTATCCGAAGTATTTTTCTTTTGGATAAGAAAAAAAATAATTTATGTAAAGTAAAAACAAATGAAATGATAGGGCCATACCGGGTGGGTGCAATGTATGTGGACCTTACGTAAGGACAGTCTCATCACATCGAAAAATCCATTCTCCATGGCTACATTAACTCAACTGATTACAAGTGACGAATTTCAGTATTTAAATAGTTTATTTGTTAAAAAAGTGAAGAGAGTTTTGAGTGAGATTATTTGTATATAAGGTTGTTTTGAAATAGAAGATGAGAGTGTCTGGAGGTTAAGAAGAATGAAAAAAAGGAAGTGGGTTTGTGGTGTGCGGGGACGCCAGGTGTCTGCTGGGAAGGGAACAAGAGGGTTTCGGTTTTGTGTGGCGTTGGACCCATAGATGGTATTCGGTTTGGGTTTATTTATGATTGGATATTTTTCTTTGGCTGTGTTATGGAGAAAGAAAGAAGGTGGTTTTGTACGTGGCACATAGGCATGATGGAGATTCCGATTTGAATCACTGGGTCGAGAATCCGCCATCTGGATTTAGATGTGGTCATCCTTACTTCATTTGATCTTCCTTCTCTCTCCTATCAACACTCATCATTCATTCAACAACCCCATAACCTCTAATCCCATTTCCCTCGCCTGCGATTCACGCGCCACTTCACGGGCCCACACCCACGTGCCCTCTGCCACCTCGCCATTCCTTATTCAATTTTCCTTCGCCTCTTCACATTCTTCCAAACCCCAAACCGTGTACACTGTTTTAAATTTCGTTCCTGTGTGCGCTGACGTGACGACCACTGTCCACGACGCCGTTTCGTTATCGCTTTCTCCAGAGAAAGAAGGTTCATGCCTCTGGCTGGGTCAACATTGGCGGCTTCCTCATCCTGCTGGAGAATTTTTGTGTTTCATTCGCAATAAAATGTTTTCAAGAACAATAAGGTTTCTGCCTGTTAATTCTTGTTATTATGTTACAGGAAGACAGAAAATGTCTATATTGTGAGGCTCCACGAACTACATCTTCTGCAACAAAGATGTTAGGTCTCCCAGGTTTTTCACATTTAATGAAATTAATAATCAGTTAATGCGTTGTGAAAATATTTAATCATCAATTATGATGGCACATAAATTTCGAGTTTGTAACATGGTAAAGATTCCCTACATTTGCTCCAAATTTCTTAATATGGGATATCTATATATTTCCATTAAGTGGTTTAAGAAACAACATCACAGTTGACTCATTAAATTAGCGTTTTTTTTAGAAAATAGACGACTAATGAACTTTGCTGAAAATGAACACTTTGATAATAAGTTTATTCTTAAATTAATACAAGAGTGAAAGAATAGATTATGAAAATAGATAATTAGAGGAATTTCAAACTAAACAGTTGAGTGTGAGTATAACTCATTGTTTTGTATTAGAGTTTTATCAGTTAAATTTATCTTCTTCTTCTGGCGGGCCCATGTATTTATTGCGTGCAGTGTTTTCTTCACTGCTTTGCAGGGTTACAAATGGAAGCAGTCCAAAAATAGAGTTTATACAGTTTTTTTTTTTTTTTAAGTAAATGGTTAGGAAGTGAGGATGGCGAGAATTTGTTGAAGGTGAAAGTAGGGTACTGCTATTGTGCTTAAGGTCAAAACAGTCCTCGTTGAATTTGGAATTTTTGTGTTTGTTGATGTGAATGTGTATTATTTAGAAACTGTTATCTTCCTTGTGCCACGTATATTCCAATTTCGGTGCTGTTCCTGCAATAGTTAGTTAGTGTTGATGAAAGGGAAATGAGTTTTGGAAATGTTAGTGTGCGTCAATTCTCGTTGTCGGGGATGAATATTTTCCAGAACCAGGAGTTGAAGAGGAGAGAATTAGAAAACAAAAATATTATGCTTTTGACGTCTAATGGCATGTAACAGGCCCAGATTATTGGGCTGAATAATAAAAGTTCTAAGGGGCTTCTCCCTACACCCTCAAAGATTTTTCTTTCTGTACCCCAAAAATAACATTATTGACCCTAATAATTTTTTACCTGTTTCGGTAGTTGGGATAATTAAAGTAAATTTACTGTGGTTGATATTTATTGCAGTGTTGCACCCCCAATTCCTCACATCCGTTTTCTTTTTTCTCCTTCCTCCGTTCTCGTTATTCTGTGTTGTCTGGAGTGGTCCCAACTTTCCATCTCTCTCATTTGAAAGTGCTATTTCCGGTGCTAGTGGTCCTTGCTTTTCTGAAGTTGTAACAGTGGTCCTGCTTTCTTTAGCTGCTCAAGGTCATCCACACGTGATCCGTTTCAAGAAAAAGTGAAATAGATTTCAAAATCCGTTTGGTATTTTTTAATTTTTTTTCCAGAAACGAAACTCGCGATCCGTTTCAGAAAAGTATGAAATGGATCTCGAAATCCGTTTCATAAGTTTCCATGTTTTTTTATGAAACAGATTCCAAAATCTATTTCATAGTTTTCTGAAATGGATTACGAATTCCGCTTCACAAATTTTAAATTTTTTTTCAAAAACGAAATTCGTGATCCGTTTCAGAAAAGTATGAAACGGATCTCGAAATCCGTTTCATAAGTTTCCATGTGTTTTTTTTATGAAACGGATCCCAAAATTCGTTTCATAATTTTCTGAAACGGATTACGAATTCCGTTTCACAAATTTTAAAGAGTGAAAGTTTTGGTTTGGTGTGTGTGCTTTTTGTATGGCTTGAAATGACAATAAAAATCTGCAATCCCCGTCGTCCTTGTTCAGATTCCTATGTTTAATGAAAAAGAGCTCTGCAAAAGATTCTCTTCTCCCATCTCTTTTTTCTCTCTCTAACTCAAAATCAGTGCCCCAGAAGATCTTTGTCCCCAAATCAGAGCATGTAGCACAAAGAATGTTGTGAAAGCCATGGAAAAAAATTTAAAATTTGTGAAACGGAATTTAGGATCCATTTCATACTTTCCTTAAACGATCACGAATTTCGTTTCTGGAAAAAAATTTAAAATTTGTAAAACGGAATTCGTAATCCGTTTCAGAAAACTATGAAACGGATTTTGGGATCCGTTTCATAAAAAAAACATGGAAACTTATGAAACAGATTTTGAGATCTGTTTCATACTTTTCTGAAATGGATCACGAATTCTGTTTCTGGAAAAAAATTTAAAATTTGTGAAACGGAATTCGTAATCTGTTTCAAAAAACTATGAAACGAATTTTGGAATCTGTTTCATAAAAAAAACATGGAAACTTATGAAACGGATTTCAAGATCCGTTTCATATCGCGAATTTCGTTTCTGGAAAAAAAATTAAAAAATATCAAACGGATTTTGAAATCCATTTTGCTTTTTCTTGAAACAGATCACGTGTGGATGACCTTGGAGCAATGACTTAGGAGCAGCTGAAGGAAGCAGGACCACTGCTACAACTTCAAAAAAGCAAGGACCACTAGCACTGGAAATAACACTTTCAAATGAGAGAGATGGAAAGCTGGGACCACTCCAGACAACATAAAATAACGAGAACGGAGGAAGGAGAAGAAAGAAAACAGATGTGAGAAATTGGAGGTGCAACACTGCAATAAATATCAACCGCAATAAATTCACTTTAATTATCCCGACCACTGAGACAAATAAAAAATTATTAAGTCAATAATATCATTTTTGGGGGTACAAAAGAATCTTTGGAGGTGTAGCGAGAAGCCCCAAGTTCTAGACACTTGAAACTTGGCTCCTACTGTGTACACCCCCCGTTCCACTGCTTTTTCTATATACACACACTCCCTTTTTTGTTTCTTTTAAAATTTTATTAAATTAAATACGTTTTGTATCCAAAATACCCTCGTATTTACATATAAAATACCCTGGTATGTACGCATAAAAGAATAAACCTGTCATCTATATTATACTTTTATTGTTATTTAAATATTTTATTATCTATCTTTTCCCCTTTTTATGTTGTTAACCCAAGGTAGAATTTTATTATTAGAAAAATATAATTTAGTCACTGAAATTAATAAAAAAATAATTTAGTCACAAATTATGACTAAAATAGCCACAAAATCAATCTACACAAATATTTATTGTTATAACGATTTGAATAGTTACCAGAAATTTTTAGTCTCTAAATATAATTTTTGAGGCACCGATTTAACAATTGGAAAAAATTTATTTTATAAAATATATTTAATATGATAATTAGTCATTGAATAATTTTGGTCACTAAAACATTATTTAATATGTAATGTTTTAACCAATGATTTAGTGACAAAAAAAATATTATTTTAAAAATATATTTAATATGATAATCAATCATCAAATATTTTTTGGTCGTTAAAATATTATTCAATATGTAATTTTTTTAGTTACTAATTTAGCACCAAAATAAATATTATTTTATAAAATTTATTTAATATAATAACTAATAACCAAATATTTTTGGTAATTAAAACATTATTTATTTAATATAAATTATAATTAATTAAATTATTTATTTTTGTGGTTTGATGTCCCTTAAAGAAAAAATTTAAGCTTTTGCGGTCTGCATTAGTTCCTATTTCCTAAATTCGATTGAAAGATTCATAAAGTCCAAAATTTATATAGCTAAAAAATTGGTGGGATATGGATACGTGGGTGAAAGGTAATATTAGAGCTGTTAAAATGGATTGGAACTCACGAGTCAATCTGGTCCGTTATGGGTTCGGATTGGGTTGGGTTAAAATTTTTTTAACAAATTTTAATATGGGTTAACTTTTGATCCGGCTCACTAGGATTGACTCCGTGGAGAACCGTGTTGACTCACCCACCTGCAAATAAATGATCATACAAGTGTGATTTTTGTTAAGTTCGGTTTTGCATCAAGTTAGGTTAATTTTTAGTCAACACAAAGATAATTTATATATTTTTTTATTTTTGTTTGTATTTGGATTGTATTGAAGTTTATTTACATTTTAATTATAATTATAATTTGGTTTTGATTGTAAAAAAATAAAAATATTGTATTTTTTTAATTAAGTGAGCCCGTGAGTTAACCTGTTTAACACACCAATCCGTGATAGGTCAGATTAGATTTAAATTTGTTTGACTGATTAATAAATAAGTCGAATTAAATTAACTCCTTAAATGATTAATCCGTAATGAATCAAACTAAGTCCCATCAAATTATCCGTTTTTTGAGCTTTAGGTAATGTATTTTATTCTTTGGGGTCGTTGATTTAAATAACTTAGATGTTGTAGTGATACATTCATATCGGGAGCTTTTATAGCTGAAAATTGAAGGGGACCCACTATGGCTGTGTCATACCAAGTTATCTTAGATTCATCTCACGATGCATATTAAGTGGTATCCAAATTGTGTCAAATTTTATGATTCTAATCGTAAATTTACAACTCTAATGACTATTATCTACCTATTTTCTAGTTAATAAACTTTATTTGTATTTTGAAAAAATAAAATCAGTTCCAACATGATACTTAAAGTTTTTTTTTTTTTATCAATTTACTGTTCCATTATTACTTGAGTTTTAAACTTTTCAATACATTGTGAAAATGTATTTTTTAGTGTTATGTTGCAATCTTCTAAGTGTTCTTTTTCTTTTTCTTCCTTTCCAATGAGATGTAGTTTAGATAATTAGAAAATCTTAGTAATAATTATTATAGTAACTGATTTCAACTTTACCATAGATTTGTAATAGGTTATACAATTTTCATTTATTCTTTTTTTTCCGGCAAAAAATCTGTGTTCCTCACCGTAAATAAAATGTAAGGAAAATTTATCTCGACCTTATTGAAATAAGTGATGTATGCATTAATTTTTTTTTTTTAATTTTGCGTATTTTAATCTTTTTGTTGTTTATCGTTTCGTCTCTGGAATCCTAAAATTTTGTTGTATTTGTTTTTCTCTATTTTGGTGATTTTACTATTCATTCATGCTATTTTGTAAAATCAATAAAATTAGAAAAGAAGAAGAAGCATATTTTAGATACTCATTTTTATAGATAATAACATAGTTGTACCGTCCGGAGAATGGTCGACCTCAACATGCTCATTTTGATTATGACTTAATAAATATTTATCATAAAACGATGAGTTCCAGTCGAGCCAAGGTGACGAGCAAGGAATCCGAGCAAGATTTGGACCGAGCAAGATTTGGGCTAAGCAGGATTTGGGTCGAGCAGGATTTGGTCCAAGCAGAATTTAGGCCGAACAGGATTTGGGCCAAGCAAGATTTGGGCCGAGCAAGATTTGGATCAAGCAGGATTTAAGCCGAGTAGGATTTGGGTCGAGTCGGATTTTGACCAAGCAGAATTTGGGTTGAGGTGGTTAGTTCATTCCTAAAAGGAAGGGATTTAATATCCAGCAGAAAAATAGAAATTGGTGGCTGATATTTTGTCACACAAACACGTCTTCCTACGAATCAGGTAGATATGAGACTTATATAAAAGAGAAGAGAGGAAGAGATAAACAGACCTTTTTTGGAACCAAAACTACTGAACTCCAGAAAAGAAAAATGCATGACTACTAGTGTAAGAATTAGAAAGGTAGTTTGTTCTTGATTTTCGTCTCTTAATATTCAAGAATGGAACGTAATAGATAGTAATTTTGTGCATAGTAGGGTTTTCTTCTTCTTCTTTATACTGTAATTCTTATAGCACTATATTTATATGTGAATTAATACTGGTATTTTTTTTTTCTATATTTTAGGTTTTGATTTAAGCCAAAATTAATACAAAAATGTACGTTGATCAATTTTTTTTGAAGTACATAAATTTACGTTAATTTACATTAGTTTAGTATTTTGTCTAACGTAAATCTTTATCAACTTAAGGATATAAATATTCAACATAAAATATATTGTATGGTAGTGCTAGTAAAAAAACAAAAAGAAAAATAACGTGAGAGTGAATGTTTTTAAATTCAAATTAGAATAATATTTCTGAATACGGCAAGCAAATTCCTAATAAAATGGTTAAAAGAACTGTAAAAACTAATTTCTCACCACGTTTGATAAAACAAATTTGATTTGAATTTATTTTATACTATAGAGGTTATACAACGCAAGTTTTTGTGTGTATTTTATGCATAATTATATCATATAATAAAAGGTTTACGAAAGAAACGAGCACAACAACTATGTAAAGGAAATGATACTGTACAAGATTACAATATTCCAAGACAAAGAGTAAACAGTAGGTTGATAAAGTGACGACGAAGGTGAATTGACAGAGGTAACGACCGCGAGGGTGCTGACAAATGGCGTAGACCTTGACGATGTACCAAGTCTTCACATCAATAATCAATAATAAGGACATTATTAACGTTTTTAGGATTTTAACACTGTAATCCACTATTTCCTTCAACATTTGTATCTCATCACTATCCCACTCAAGAGAACCCACTTGAATTAGGACTATTGTACCCAAGGTAAGTCTATCTTATCACATTGGTGATCAACAATTAAGAACACCAAATTAACGTGTGGTTCCAGTGCAAGTTGATACGATAGCATTGTATTTCAAATGTTTGTTTGAAGAGAGAAGAGAACACAGATATTAGCAATGAGAAGTGAAGAGGTTGTGTTGTCGTTCTCCTTTCTTTTTCTCTGGCTGTCGATATGCTTCGAAATATGTTATGGAAGAGATACTCTGAAGGTTAACCAGAAGATAACCCAGGACTCCGAAGGA
>Ga0209589_1013779_pt1 | contig 10408 bp, 5 predicted proteins | sample CowpeawhiteBW_FD_187525 | JGI IMG/M metagenome (GOLD analysis project Ga0209589, IMG submission 187525) | Root nodule microbial communities of legume samples collected from California USA - Cow pea white BW (SPAdes) (version 2) | ecosystem: Host-associated > Plants > Roots > Nodule | place: USA...
TTTTTTTTATATTTTTATATTAAAAAATATATAATATATATATATATATATATATATATATATATTTTAAATATTTGCTGTTATCAGGTATCCACGGGTACCCGCAGGTTTTAAAAATATCCGCGGGTATTTTTTAAGCGGATACCTGACGGGTAAAAGGGCGAGTAGCGGTTGGATTTTTTTTATGCAGGTTTAGGGTTTAGGGTTTACGGGTAGGCACTATCCGTGCCCGACCCGACCCGTTGCCATCCATAGGCTTAATTAGTTTGATGGTACCCACTTTTGTTCGGATGTTTCAGTTTGGTCCCGACTTTTAAAAAAGTTTCAATTGTGTCATAACTTTTGAAAAAGTGCCTCAATTAGGTCTTTTTGAGGAAAAAAAATTACAACGTCGTTAACGGCGTGCCTCGTATCAGTCTCTGGATTTTTTCATTCCATTTTTTTTTTAGATTTTTTTGAATTTTTTTTGCCAGGTGTCAGGTCCCTAGTGTGACATGTGACATTGTCAGTGTCACATGACAAGGTACTGCCATGTGTCAACGTACCAAGGGTCATTGACTTGATTTCAATTTAGTGCTCACATATACCTGTTTCAATTTAGTTTTTACATATGTCTATTTGTTTCAATTTAGTCCCCACATATATTCTTTTGATTTAATTTTGTCTCAATTTTTTTTTTCAAAATAGAGAAATATTGTTTTTCTTAATACAAAATTTATTATTTATATAAATCTTATATTGATATTTGTTTTTAAAAATAACTTACAAAATTAAGTATTGATATTGATATTAAAATTTAGTTGAAAAAGTCATGAATAACAAAACATGAGTTAACAATTAAAAAAATATATTATGTTATAGCGTCATTTTCAAGACAGAGAATATAGTATCTTTTGAAATTTGAGACCAAACTTATTATTTATATATGTGGGGACTAAATTGAAACAAATAGTCATATTAGGAGACTAAATTGAAATCAAAACAATAACATTTGATAGTGACACTAACACATGTTAGTACCTCATCACGTACACTGACAGTGCCACGTGTCACACCAGAGACCTGCCATATGGTAAAAAAAGAATTCAAATTTAAAAAAAGAAATTAAAAAAAATTAAAAAAATCTTGAGACTGACACGTGGCACGCTGTTAACGGCGTCAATAATTTTTTTTTTCTTAAAAGGACCTAATTGAGACAATTTAAAAAAAAAAACAGGACATAATTGAAACTTTTTTAAAAATAGAAATCAAACTAAAACATCCAAACAAAAATGAATATCATCCGACTGATTAAACCTAAAATATGCTACCTTAAGCCGATGTCTAGTATCTATGCAACGGTCAAAACTCTAGATTCGTACGTGATCTTAACAAAGGGGACCAGTCTAGTAAGTGTCTTTGTCATATTGGCAAAAATTTGAACAGTCACAGCCCTTAGCCATATTAAGCAGGTCCGAAAGTTACACTGATATGAAAACTCGACACCTTTATATAAAACAAAAGGTTACGTATGGTATCTTCATGTCCTCTCAGAGTGGTTGAAATCCACTGGCCACTACTCAGTGTAGTGCCTCATGCTTTGCTCAAAGGTTTCTTCCTTTCAAACTTTCAATACACTGAATGTAGAAGGAATCTCCTGAATAGATAGACACTACCATATTTCCCGTTTTCACAATAATGCACCCTAAGTTGTTAAATCTATTTTACAAGTAGTCTAACTTATTCGTCCCTTGTGTATTTATTTTAAGCCTGACACAGATTTATAAACCTTTATATAAAGTTATTAGCTTATATAAAGACCATTTTCATATTAAAAATAATTTAAATATATTTTTGATTAATTAATGAGATGAAAAGCTAATAAATAAATATCCTCTTTCTTTCATTTTTGGTGGAAATCACACATAGTCTCATGTTTTAATCGTTTAAATAGTTTTAAATTGTGATTACATTATAATATAGTGATATGTAAATATTAGCTTTAAAGTCTATATTATAAAATGATATTAGAGTTTATAACAATAAGATTTATTTGGCTAATTGGTCACTTTTATTAGTCCTTTTTTTTATGCATTTGATGTTCTCGGTATATAGAATATGAATATGTTGGATACTTGTATAAACTAAAAACAAAACTCAACAAACAATGGCGTAAAATTTCACTTACAACGACAAGACTCGATCTCACCTTATCAGACATTTGGATCCATATTTCATTTTTGATGATCCATTATGAACATCAAAAACTATTTTAAGAAATGATTAGGTAGTTGAGTATTTCTCATTAAAAATATTGGTACCATCATAATTATTTCTTTATCGAGAATATTAGTCATTTACAGGTCTATAAAAGAGATATATACTCACGACCTAACCTTGGCGATCTCGAACATGTATTAGATAGTCCCAACTTTGGTCTATGAATATCCTAGTTCAGGGTGCTATTTTGAACTATCTAAATACTCACTTACTTGGTAAAACTTCCTTAGACCCCACCATAGTCCCCCTCATATCCCGTAGTGCACCAAACTGTGACTTCCCAGATCCAAACACTTTGTCATTGGTTTTATCTCAACTTATTGAAACCAATATATACATATATATATATATATATATATATATATATATATATATATATATATATATATATATATATATACAATACACAAAGAATATAAAATAACAATAAAACATATAGGTAACTTTCTTTTATCCAAGCTTACTAAATAAAATAATATTTTCTTTTACTTCATTTTTATATTTTTTAAATTATAAAATAATGATAAAACAAAATAAGAATCAAAGCAAGAACTTTAAATAATTAACTATATACAGATTAAAATGTTATAAAAAAATAAATTATAAATTAATATAAGGACCCGTACAAAACTGAAGATAAATGAAACGAAATAAATAAATAAGACCAATACGTAATTGAAGATAAATTACTAAAATAAAAAAATAGAGCTAGTGTATAACTGAAAATAAATTAAATAAAATAAATAATCAGGATCAGTGCATAACGGAATATAAATAAAATAAAATAAATAAATAAAATCAGTACGTAAATAGAGATAAATTAAAAGAAATAATTAAGTTGAACCAATGCTTAACTAAAAATAAAATAAAATAAAATAAATAAACAGAAAATATGACCGATGCATAGCTTGGAAAAAAAACATGTACGAAAGCATACAACATGCATACAAGCATACAACCAATTCTATTAGGGTCATTAACCTCTTTATGGCGGCACATGAGGTATCAACTAGTACTCAAACACTCGTTCAAGATACACTACTTTCATAATGACACAACATGTACATTGTTTCATTGTTATACCCACAACATCTACTGTTATGCATTCCTCTACAGAGAAAGAAAATAACTTAAACACCGATAAGATTGAACATACTTACGAAAACTAAGATTTGATCGGTATAAGTTTATTTATACTTTACCAATTCTTCAAGACTTTATGTTCACATAGAAACTATGATTAAAAACCCTTATTTACCGAAAAAGAATGTTGAAACAAACTTCAAAAAAATATGAACATTAAAATAAATTAAGAAATTATAATTTCTATTTATACACTATTCCATTTCAACTTCTAAATCTAATAATTAGTGGATACCTAAGAAGATATGAAAATTTAATCTTTTAAAATTGTCATAGTTTACTAATTTGGTGTTTAAAATTAACAATATAATAAATCAATCCTTGAAATCATACATTTTGAATTGAGTTAGTCCTAAAATTTTAATAAACTCTCAATTAAATGAAATTATGGAATGGTATACAAAATTATAGTAATAATATAAAAAATTATATTTTCACTCAATTATAAATTGTCTCATAGAAATATAAAAAATATATTTTTATAATGACAAATAAAAATAAATGGCATATTGTTCTCGCAAAAGGGGAATCCGAGATGCACACTGGTCGTAACTCGACCTGTTTGCCAGATGTTATACAAATGAATGCTTTCGTTTCTCTTTAGACCTCCTGCCTTTTCGGTCATATAACCTTCCTCTTGGTGGAGAGCAGCTTCTTAGCTTTATAGAGGTCTCCAGCTCATGTTTCAGTCTTCCTAGGATTGCGGGAGATAGTTGACGTGTGCGGGGGTTACCCCAACCTTTGTGGGGATGTGGTTATGTGACTGTTTTGTCGTTATTCTGAAGAGAGAGGGCAATTTAAGTGAATTGGGCCTTCCGGATAGGTTGAGTTCAGTGCATCGGAGTACATAGGTCGACTCCAAGTTGAACACAGTATGTCCTTGTAATGAGGTTGGCTCCAGTCCAAACACAATACGTTCGCACACCTTGGTTGGCTTGAGGTCGGCCCAATAGTCCATACGCATAGGTCATTTTGAGGTCGACCCAATAGTCCATACACATAGGTTGTCTTGAGGTTGGCCCAGTACGCACATACACATAGGTCGTCCTGAGGTCGTCTTGAAGTCGGCTCAATACGCACATACACATAAGTTATCTTGAAGTCGACCCAATACACACATACACATAGGTCATATAGAGTTCGGTCGCCAGAGTGTACATATTATTTTAATAAAAATAAATGGCATACATATTATTTTAATATTATTATGAATATAAATATAATAAAATAAATTATACAAGTGTTATAATATTCATAATTATGAGAGAGATAAATATGTATTTTAACATTATGATTCTCTCAATGTCATAGGAAAAAATTAGAAGACACCACATAATTAAGTCATTAAAGTTTTTCTTAGGAAAATTATTCATTTTCTTAGTACAAAAAGTACTATTTTACAAACTGAAGTAGTGGTTTACGGCCGGCCTAAGTAATTATGAGTAAGAAATAATTATAAAACCACTATATGCTTGTACAGTGGACCACAGATACGTGATTGGGGTTAAAAAGTCTTGCAAAAAAAATTGCATAATTAATAACAAATAATCTACCAACATTATTAGCAATTAATATTAAATGATTCGTCTAACTCCATTCACACCCTTCATATCAACATCTTTCCATTTCTTGCACAATATCTCCTTTGCATTTCTTCACCAATGTTTCTCCCATTCTTTTTACCATTGTCGCACTAATTCCCTCCCATATTTCTAACAAGTGCAAATGTCCCAAACGTAAACCAAATTTTCAAAATGTATTTAATGCATTCTAAAATTGATTTTATGAGACATCTAACAACTCCTCAAGAATATCTGTGGGAACATAGTCCCAAGAGGGTGTGAAGAGAAGAAAAAAAGGGTTAAAAAAAAAACTTGCCCTCAAACCTGAGTTATAATAAGTATGTGTCATAATATGTTTGATGTTGTTTTGGCGAGAATAGTTCTGGCCTTCTGCATTCACTTTTATCGTCAAATGTCATTATAGACCAAGTATTATTAGAAAAAAATACAATTACTTAGATGAAGAGACTAACTGAAAAAAGGTGTTCAAGGAAGTTATTATGTATAATTATTAAGCATTGGTAGAAAGACAGTGAAGTTTGACGGAATTAAAAGGGCTGGTTTGAATAGCATTAATGATCCGTAGGTTTATGGTGTGAAAATAGAAAGTTGGTAATGAATGAACGATGAGGAGAGGCTGTACAGTGGAAGAAAAATGAGCCAATATTTAGGTTTGGCTTGCAACATTTCTCCCATGCCAGGGAGCAAACAGACCAACTCCAACCAAGCAGAAGGCCCCAGCCATCATCAAACCTAACTTTTAAGACCTTTTTTTCGTTTGGAAAAGTTAAATATTAAAATATTATAAAATAAAATGAGTAGCCAATCAAGGCACACCCCTCTTCGAGTGAGTGATGAACCTTAGATCAACCCCAGTTAATGGAGATTGGGGTCCCAACCACGTGCTTCCCATCAGACCATTCCAACCGTCCAAACGCATTCACTCTGTCCTGTGTGGAACCAGAGGACGAAAACGTTACAACGAACGATTTTTTCTCATTCTCCTTCAAACTCAGCACTTCCGGCTCAACTGAGATTTTCACTGAGGCCGTGTCTGACGTCACCGAAGCCTTGTACGTTCCCGCGGGCCCCATGTTAGTGACGGTTCGACTGTGCTTCACCACTCCGGACCCACTCCCTGATTCAAACAACACCGCAAACGACGGGTAGTTCAGGTCGTTCACACTGTACTGCTTGCCAGCTTCGCACTCGAATTTTCTCTTCGCCAGGGTGTTGATTTCGGAGGCAGAGTAGTTTAACGCGCACAGAAAACCAAGATAATCATCCACTGTTAGATCGTAGACCAGCCCTGGATTGAGGGCAGCCACCGGGTCCACGTGTCCCGCTCCGTGATCGAACGGCGTCGAGGGTTTTCCCGTTGCACTGTCTTGCAACTTCGCACCGGTTTTGTAAACGGTGTAAGCCGTTGTCATGAGAGCCGATCGAACCGCGGCTGGGCTCCACTCTGGGTGAACCGATTTTATCAAAGCGGCTAAACCGCTCACGTGAGGACAAGACATTGAGGTCCCCGAGATGATGTTGAAATCCACTCGCCTGTTATCAACGGGCAACCCTGTGGGACCCACGGCTTTTGACCACCCCGCCAGGATGTTGACACCTGGCGCGATCAGATCTGGTTTCAGGATCTGTGGCGTGATCGAGTTGGGACCTCTTGAGCTAAACGCTGCAACCACAGGTGATGGCTGAATCCCCACCTTTGTTCCTTCGAACAAAATACTGACCGTCGGTTTAGCCTCGGAAAACAAATACTTCTTGATGGCATCGCCGGCTTTCTCCCCCACAGCCGATGCCGGCAGCAGATGAGCATCAGCCACCAGCTCCTCGCCGTTGGCGGCGGTGTTGCTCAACACCATGCCCAAAGCCCCGGCGGATTTCACCACTGAACCTTTCTGTACCCTAGCAGTTAATCCACGGTCGCATAACACAATCTTTCCGGCTACTTTCTCCGGCGACAAGGTTCCCGTCACGCATAAGTTCCCGTTCGTAGCGTTGCTGGCATTCCCTGCGTAAACAAATGGTAACGGTGAATCGGGTAAAGCGTTACCTCGGTATAGCGACACGCCGGAGAAGTTAAGTCCATTCCCTAGAGCAACATAAGCAGGGAAGTCACGATCCAGAGTACCGGCACCCACGGTCGTAATCCATGGTGCCACGTTTGAGAGACTGTAAGGACTAGGACCCGCGTTCCCAGCGGAGCAAGAAACTAAAATCCCTTTCTCCATCGCGGAAAAAGCTCCAATAGCGACACTGTCTCTGAAATAATCGGCCATTCCACCACCAAGCGACAACGACAGCACATTAGCGTTGTCTTGTATCGCGCTCTCAATTGCCGCAAGAATATCGGAACTGAAACACCCTCCTTTCCAGCAAACCTTGTAAACAGCGACTCTCGCGCGCGTCGCCATCCCACGCGCCGTCCCGGCTGCGTAACCGAAGAGACTCGCACCGGAAACCACCGACCCCGCGGCCGTGCTGGCGGTGTGGGTGCCGTGACCGTCATCGTCGCGCGGAGATCTAGACTCCTCAGTCTCGTTAATGGGACCCAACATGGCCTCACAACCCTTGGCAAAGAACCTGGCTCCGATCAACTTTCTGTTGCAGTTGGAAGCGCTGAAGTTCGTTCCCACTTCACACTCTCCTTTCCAGCTACTAGGAACAGGTCCAAGCCCCGTGTCGTCGAAGCTCTTGCTCTCGGGCCAAACGCCAGTGTCCAAGACTCCGATGATGACGTCACTCGCGGAGCTCGACTCGGGGAACATGTCCGCGCTCTTGTCGAGACCCAGGAACTGCGGCGTCCTCGTTGTGTGGAGTTCATACCTCATCTCCGGCAACACCGCCAGAATCCCAGTTTGGCTTTCCAGCAAACGCGCTTCATCCGCAGTTAATCTAGTCGCGTATCCGTGGATGGCGTTATCGTAGGTGTAAATCATTTCCGCCGAGTCGGACACCGATTTGAGCGACGACTCATACCACAGCGTATGGTGTTCAAAGCTTTGGGGCATTTCCGATTTTGCCACGTGTACAATGTAGGTTCCCCTCTCCGGTTCTGCCGCCCGAGCAGCATCGTGGCGACCGAGAAACAGAAGAACCGAGAGAAGCAGAGGCAACGTTGTGCGAATCGACGAAGCCATGGGAGAGAGTGAGGGAAGTGAAAATAGATGTGGTGGCTTTAAGGAGTGGTGGCTTTAATGCAAACTTTATGGGAGTGTGCCAGTTTAGCAATGTTGTGAAAAAAAAAAAGGATGCGGTGGGTGGTTGTCTGCTTCTCAAAATAATTGCGAACGTTGAGACAAAAAAAGGAGGAGATAGAAATACGAGTTATCTCAATTAGTCCATTTAAGACGTTCGATTTTAGTTCACATGTGCGTTTATGACCGTTCCCTCAGTTGTTATTATTATTAATATTTTCTCTTATTTTATTTCTCTTGCTTTTTCTACCTTTACCTGTTTTGGCAGATTAAAGCATCATTATGCTTTGGCTTTTTAACAGGACCCTTCACACTGTCTGCCACACCACCACGTTCTCCAAACGTTACTTCACTCACCAATCCTTTACCTACTAACGCTTCAAATGCGTCCTTTTACCTATATTTTTATAATACCATTTCAATTTGCGCTATGCCTACATGCATACCATGCTAGACGCTAGGCGGTGAAGATAAGGTGAAGCTCTTGATATTGTAAATTACGAGTGTTTCGATTCACGGGTATTCATTTGTATTGTAGTGTAATCTTACACAAACTCCACTTCAACTTTATTAAATCAACAGATATTTTAGTTAGGTACAGTTTGGACCCTAGCGTCTTTGTCTATACCAGCCAACCAAGTTTTCCTTTTCCTCCTATCTTAAGAAAGTGGTTCACGGATTACCAAAACCAAGAAATTTCACTCACGGGCTTTCTTCTGTGCTGGGAATTTACATGAATTGACAACAAACATAGCACGACTTGTTTCCTAAACAACTAACGTTGTCCCTTTTTTCTGAATAAATATCTTTAGTTTTCAATAAATGTTACGAGATCTTTGCCATTTGTTTCTACTCCGATAACTTCGGTGACGTGAATGGTCTTGCTCTTGGACTAATTTGACTTCAGTAATATGATTCTCTTCAATTTTCTTGTTCCTTACAGATCAAATCAAAATCCTATTTAACGACAACAAGTCTTGGTATATCTCTAATTTAGTTTAATATGGAAAGAGAAAATGTAATCATTAATAAATATATATTGAAATGATAAAATGAAAACGAGTATGATATTGAAGCATGGCCTACTCATTATATGTGGATTAAAAAGTATATTTTTCTGCGAGTGAGTTGGCGGCAGATAAGATCACATGCAAAACCAATAAAATAATAAAATTCTTAAAGCTAAAAAAAAATATCAAAATATTAGAATAAGCTCTTATTAGTTATTATTATTTCTGCTACCCACCTAATAATAATTGCATTATTCAATTTAATTTCTTTCGTTGCTTCATTTATTGCTTCATCCAACATGTTAAATGTGTATTTTACCGCGATGTTTGGGAGAGAAGAGAAGGATAGAAGGGGGATTAAAAATAATGATTTTGTTTGTTATTAATTTAAAAAACCGTAATATTCCTTTTACTATTTTATATTTATCTGTTTATCAAATTAATTAAATTGTACCCCTTTTTCTACTTTCATTACTATTTTAAATAATTAAATATTTTATTTTATTTCTTATCCATTTTTTCAATCTTATTTTTTGTCATACTTTAACGTGATAGACGCTGATAATCATAACCTAACATTTTAATGTTCTTCAAAGACATATTACCTTCTTCATTGAATGGAGTTTTGAAGTACATTCTCAATCAATTCAACTTTACATATTTTTCTATCAAAATATTTATAATCAACGGTTTAAACATAGTTTTCAATTAGAATGTGTATACAGTTATTTTAAAGTACAAAATAAAGTCAATTAGATATACTTAATTTTATTCGTATGAAAATCAGTGAACATATAACGTTAGAATTATACTTTCTTTTTGTCTTACTTGTTGCAATATTTTTATTCTGTATATAAGTTAACATTATTTTAGCATAACGTGGTGATAAGAAGCTATCAACATTGATTAGCACATTTCAATAAAGTTTTTGACATTCTAACTCAATTTTCTCTACTTGCATGCTAAAACTAATATTCTAAATACAAGAAAAAAAATGTTTAATATTAAAGATACTTAAAGCACCGTAAGTTGAGTATAATGGACAATTATGTTAACTAAAAGATTATGAATTTATTTTATAACTCTCATTCAATAAAATATCATCATACACATAATACAACGATATTATTCAATAAATAAATATATATATATATATATATATATATATATATATATATAACATTTTTTTTATTTTTTTATATAATATTTTTTTTTTTTTTTTTTT
>Ga0209589_1013780_pt1 | contig 10408 bp, 2 predicted proteins | sample CowpeawhiteBW_FD_187525 | JGI IMG/M metagenome (GOLD analysis project Ga0209589, IMG submission 187525) | Root nodule microbial communities of legume samples collected from California USA - Cow pea white BW (SPAdes) (version 2) | ecosystem: Host-associated > Plants > Roots > Nodule | place: USA...
GATTGACGTCTGGTGGTGCTCTGACAGACGTTATTTAACGTCTGAGCTTACTGTGGCCGACGTTATTTAACGTCTGTCAGAGCCCAACAGAAGTCAAATTGCTCTGTTTTTTGGTTCCATTTAGCGCGAAAATTGACGTCTGCTGCTTTTGGCCCCGACGTTGGATAACGTCGGACCCCTATTGCCCCGACGTTAAGTGACATCTGTTTTGTTTTCCAACGTTATTTTAACGTCACCCAGTACGACGTCGGTGTTTGGACAAACGTCAAAGGTCGAAAATATCGGACGTTAAAAGACTTTTTTGTGTTAGTGACTAAAACACTATTTTTAATGTTAAACAAAGAATAACACAAAAAAAACTCAACACTCAGCAGATAAACCAGATTCTAACTCTAAATTTATTGTGACTTCCAATTGACGATATAAGAAGTAGAACACATATCTCCTTTATATTATCTCTATGTAGTAGTCATTTACAATTAGACATATCTACTTGATAGTATTTTGATTGGGCACACTTATCTCATCACAAAGATATCTCTAATCTCATGATCTTTGAGCACCAACATCTTTTCATAAATTTTTACTTATCATTTGTATCTCATTACAAAGATATAATTCCTTGTCATAAAAATTTTAGTAACTTTTAATTACCAATTTCAACTACATTTGATGGATGGAAAAACATATTTCAATCATTCAAAATGTGTTCCCAATCATGTTCCAAAATCAAATAATAATTATTTTGAATAGCCCAAATTCCTCCAAATCTCAAAGAAAAATAACCAAAAGATAAAGAACCAAAATATTTTTTTTAAAAAGATTAAAGGTAAAAATGAATGTAACAAATAAATATAAAATATTAAAAGTATAATTTAAAAAAAAACTATATATCATGGTAGGTAAAATAAGTCAATATTTACTAAGGTGATATATTAATAAAACAAAATACAATTTATATTAAAAGAATTAGGTAATGCAGAGTTACAAGTTCTACACAAATTTGGGTTTGAATTATTGAAATTCAGAAGAAAACAATTATTACTAAGATCCGTTGCTGAGTGGTAATATTAATTAACTTATATGATCTAACTTGCCACATATTCTGATAAAAACTCAGATATTAACTAACAATTATACATGCAAGCAATACACTTAGCAAGTAGTGTACCTTGTTCCTTGAGTTCAAACTCAAAATGCAACATAAAAATTGTGCATGTTATGAAAGTCATTCAAGGGAGAATCACATTTTCTTGGATGCCACCATTTAAGAAACACAGACAAACTTACGATTCAAGAATAAACTAAACTTGACATATCTTGAAAATTTTCCAAGCTCCTTAACAAATACTTAAGCACCCACAAGCTAAAGAAAGATCACTACAATATGTAATCAAGGCCACAACCATCTGTTTCCTCCATCAGATAACACATCACAATAAAATGTGAAAGGCTATATAAACTGTACTGTGTGATTAATCCTCTTCTCTTTCGGGAGGCAAACCACAAGGCAGGAGCATTTTCTGCACAAAAGATAGAACTTGTCATATAAGGAATAGCTTATGACGGACGAGTTGTAAACAACGACACCAAAGACAAGGTTAACATGACAAGAAAAAATCAGAGAAGGGTCTCGTGCTATAAGTACTCTTTAGATAATTGTAAATTATACTTCTTGCTAATTCCTTTCAGAATTCTAAGGTCCCCTACCTCTTGATAGGATTAGGATGAATAAACATGTTGCAGGTTCAGACACACCACAAAGCTCTGTTCCGTAATGTTTTTCCTATACCATATCTCCAATTAAGAAGCTTCACATTGCTCAAATGCTACCTAATTGTGGTATTGGGTGGTGTTTTTCCTATCCCATATCTCCAATTAAGAAGCTTCACATTGCTCAAATGCTACCTAATTGTGGCATTGGGTGGTCACTGTTATGAATGTATGTGTTGAAATTATGATGTTTTATTGAGCGAAGGAAGAATTTGAATAATACCCTATTCATATTGGGATGTTTTACAGGTTTAATTATACACAAGCATTAAGCCTCATTTATCTAATTATGCTAACAATAGACTCTAGATACTAAAGAGCACATAGCTTCCTAAAGACAGCATAAACCCCTCTAAGAAGATAAGACAATCTAAGATGAGATGCGGTGAGATATTGTAGATATTCTATAGGATAAAATCAAGATACTGTTTGATATTTTTTATGATACAAGAGTATGATCCATCATGTTAGATCTACAACCCATATTGGGCCTGAGACCCATTTCCTGCCTCAACATAATATGGTGGGTAGGATCCAGAGAGTTTATTTGAGAAGGAACAAAAATAAGCACTGGTTAGTTAGGAAGTTAATAAGGCAAGAGTTAGGTAGAGTGCAGAAAATTAGTGCAGTTGATTGAGAACGATAATTGTAAACTGAGTATTCTCGATTAAAAAAAAGGACATTCTCCGTGTTCTCATTCTCTATAACAGAAACCTTTTCCATTATTCTACCACTTCAGTCTCTTTATACATCACTCTCTATAATTTTAGCTATCTTTCACTCCAACATTCAGAATGTTCAGAGCAACATGCCACCACCGATTTGTGAGGTTTACTGAGAAAAAAACTGAGGCAAACCTTTTGCACGTTTACAGTGCGTAAGCTATAGCCTGGTTCTCATGGTTACAAAGGAATGCAAAATTTATTAAACACAGTCTTACATTAGTGTTGGGAAATTAAGCACAAGCTCACTGGGACAAATTTAAAGAAAAGACAAGAATGCTAAGAACACCATTCACAAAAATAACACCCTCCAAAAAACAGGGGTAATTAACAAAGAGTTGTAAATAATTATCACTCGTACTTAGCAGATGAGCAAGTTGCTGATTGCAAATAATCAGAACATGGTAAGTCCAAATGGGATATTTCGTTGAATAGACAGATAAAAATCCCATAATTAGGATATTGGGCTACAAGTCTGATTATGCATTTGCTATATAGAAACCAATGACCCTTGAATTGATAATAGAACATGATAGTGCAAGCAGTCTTTACAAATTTCCTTATTTGATTACTTGTATCCTAGTTATCAGAAACAACACTCTCTGAAAAGAAATAGCAAACTAATAAGCAAGTAACATTTATCTATAGTTCACAGAACTATGTACCTACAACAAATTCACATATAAAAATGGAAAAAATAAAATAAAAAAGGACAGCCTCTCTAAAATAACAGGATTAGTGGTATTCAAAATAACAATAATAAAGGGATGCAACAAGGTTACGAAGTTCACTTCCTCAATAAGCAAACAATAACAGCAGCACTCAACAACTTTATCAGAAAAGCATTACAAGTAACAAGTGATTTTCTTTTCACCTTTGTCCCAAAAGCCCATAGACAACCTGTTTGGTTGAAATATATTTAACTCTAAAATAATGTTAGCAACGCACTCTTGTCTATGCTACTGGGCAAAATTAACATTCAGTTACACTAGTAACTGTTCCCACTCCTCGTTCATGAACTCTCCCAATACAGTAGAACACTGAAAAAAATAATGTATTGCTAGCATTTATCTTTTATTAAGATGACAGTGAAACAAACTAGTGGATATAGATAAAGACCTGATTCAATATCAGAGGTAGAAGACAAGACGCCTCTATTATAAAGTAGAACAAAAAATGAAACTGAGTTGAAGGGAAACAAAAGAAAAAAGTTATGTCCAGAGAGAAAGATAACCTGCATAAAGCTATAGCGTTCCCTTCCAATAGATTCATTTTCAGCAATACCAAAGTATGCCAGTAAAGGGTAGTGGCCAATATATGATGCATAGCTATCACGTTGAATGTTCACTGCCCACTCACTGCAAACACATACAAGCAAGAAAAACAAACAATTGGCAAATAATTTATATAAAGAATATAAAAAAAAAAAAAAAAAAAAAAAAAAACAAATTGAGAATGAATTTTAGGGAAAAAAGAGTGAGAGCGAAACTGACAATCTGTTCAAATCCGCATGACCAGTTCCAACATATTTGGCTTGGAGATGCTCGAGCTGAGAGTTGATATTAAACCTATCACTGGCCTGCATAAAACGCCCAAATTAATTTTTGTATAAAAAATTCAAAAACCCTATTTAACTCCAATTCACCCAGGGATCGGAAAATTGAAAATTAAAATAAAAAATTGTATTGCAGCCTCGGGAATAAATTGGTAAAAGAGTGTACCTGCATGGTGTGTGATTAGTGGGTTGAATTGAGTTGCTACGAACCAAATTACTCTCCCAATGCTTAGGGATAGATATAGCTGGGAAGAGAGGGTTCTGCTTCACCTGCAAATCATAGATACGTGCTTCTTCATTCCTGTACAGTGTGGTCGGTTATGGTTATTTTACAATAATTAAATAAAAAATATTTTTTTACTAAAATAAAATAGTTGTATAGTTTTTTATTGTTATTTTTTATCTAATATGATAAATGTGTATATATCTATATATCTATATATATATATATAAATGATTTGAAAGTTATTGTAAAGACAAAAGATATAAATAATAAAAAATTTAAAGAAAAGAATAGAGAGATATAAATATTTATTTAAAATGATATCATATTAAAAAATTCAATCAGGATTTGTCTAAATAAATGAATTTGATGGTTTAATTTATATTTCTTATTTTATTATAAATTAAAATTAAAATTATCAAATATATTTAATTATAATACGAGGTTTAAGGTGACATGTAAGGTAACTAAGTAAAGTCATTATATCATTAATAAATTATAAAAGTTAAATTAAATTTAATCGTATTTACTCGACTTCGACTGAAGTTACATCTTACGATAGAAGATTTGGACTTTGACAACAAAAATTGGAAAAAAGTAAATCATATCAAATTTATTACAAAATTATATAAAAAATTTATCATAAATTATTTTTAATTTTGGTTGAAGTTTCATGTAACTTTTTCTAGTTTTCTCTGCTATTTTTTTTTTTGAAAAGTTTGTTCAGACAGAAATGATAACATTGGTTTCATTTCATTTCTTTATCCTGTATTTTGTTTAGTTGTAATACGATAATGAAACTTATACCTAGGAAAATGTGACTAATATATTTTTAGAATGTATTATTTTTTTACACTGTATTGTGTTTTTTATAAATATTTTTTAATCATAATTTGCAATAAGTATGTCTTGTGTTTAAAAATAGGAAAAATATGTTTTTAGTTCCTGTAATTTCAGTTGATTTTGTATATGGTTTCTGCTTGAAACTTGATCACTGTTTATTTTTTGTGCTTTCAAAACGTCTGATTTTCGTTCTTATTTTTGGACGACGTTAAAAACCTGCTTGGGTGTCAAACGGCGTTCCACATCAGTTGCAAATCTTTTGACACCTGTGTAGAGACATCATTGACACGTGTTTTAAGAAATGAAGTAGGTTTTATATTTATGTTATCTTGGTAATTTAATATGTTGTGTGTTGAATATCTATATCATATTGAACCACTTAATAGATGTTCTGTGCTGAATATTGCAACACATGTTATGGACTACTTAGTAATGGACGACTTCATGCCAAAATTTTAAATAATTATGCGCCGAAATTTGACACAATTATATGCCAAAGGGAATTAAAAAAACTCCAAATGGACTCATAAGGAACTGGTCACTAAAATGCCGTCAAGTCTTGCTTCAAATGCCCAAAGTTTTAACCATTTATATGTCATTTTTTATAATTAACCACAAACTGATAATAAATAAGACTTCCATGGAATGAACTGCTAACACCCACAAAACTAACATCTTAATTCAACACCATTCATTACAGAGTAAACATGAACAAACTAAATGTTACAATTGATTTTCATCACAAATAAAACACAAACCATAACAGTAAATGCCCATGAAACTAAGAAAAGTCACATCTTAATTTGACCCATTTTTTTCTCTTCGATCAACTTCTTCTTTAGCTTAACACTCTTCTAAAGCAAATCCACAATCATTCTCTCCTTATCAGAACAATTTTCTTCTTCTTTTTTCTCCATTAATTTGCCCCAAACTGTTGGAAGTTCCATATCGACTAGAGATAAGACAATTTCATAGTATATAAGTGAGGTGCAAACCTTACCTTACAAGCCAGTTTTGTGGGGTTGAGTTAGGCTTAAAGCCCACTTCTAACATGGTATCAAAGCCATTGTTTAAAAAAAGTATATCCTAGTGAAATTTCTTAGACATTCTATTCCACCCGCTATCGAGTGAGGTGCAAACCTCACCTTACAAGCTGGTTTTTTGGAGTTGAGTTAGGCTTAAAGCCCATTTCTAACACAAACAGGTTCTTCCTCATCAGCACACTATAAAAAGTGATACTTACTACTTACTGTCCAGTTTCTACATCTCTAGAAAAATCTATCATTGTTCTTCGTGGTGGTGGCTTTCAAAAGCAATAGTTTTTCCCCACATCCACATATTTTTTGAACATAATCGATCCATAACTCTTTCATATTTCGAAAGGGAGAACAACAAGAAACCTTATTCCCCAAAATTTACTTCCTCCACCACCAACATCAACACACTAACCTTCGTTCAACACAACCCTCTCTTCGTCAATTGTATCTCCCATTCTCACTAGAAGTGATTTTTATCTTATAATTCTTTCATATCTCTCTTGCCATAGAACTTCACTTCAAGTTTAAAAACTCGATAGATATGTCACTGGGCAGTAAAACTAAACCTAAAACATAAATAAATAAAAATTAATTCCTAAGACATGTGTCTGTGTCAGCACAAGTGTCAAAAGATCTACAATTGATGTGGAACGTTGTTTGCCACGCAAACAGGTTTTTAACGTCGTCCAAAAATAGGGACAAAAACCAGACGTTTTGAAAACGCAGGGACCAAAATGTAACCAAATTTCGAGCAGGGACGATTTCCAAAATCAACTGAAAGTACAGGGACGAAAAACATATTTTCCCTTAAAAAATATAAATAAAAGAGTAATAATTAGTGTCATATCACATGTTAATTTTGTTAGAATTGTCAAAAATGGTTTTTCTAATATGTACGAGGTGTTAAATAAAACCATAAAATCTTCAATAATTCTCATTTTTTTTTTTACTAATTGTGAGTTTGGATCTCTACTTTACTTTTTTTTTCAATTAATATAAGCTTTATAAAAAAAAACTCATAATGTTAAAAACATTTTTACAAAAGTTATTTATGTAGAGTTGGTTATCATTAAAATAAAGTATGTTTTTACAGAAAATTTGTATTGAAAGTATATGTTGATAGGAAGGAATGGGTAAAAGTAAACTAGTTGACTAAAACAACAAGATGGAACAAAATCGACAAAGTCCTTTAAGAAAAAACTTAGATAAAAAGGATATCAAAATAATGGATTAAGTGTTGATAAAAGAGTCTTCTGTATAAATAATTTGCTTTTCATATAGAGTTAGAAAGAAAAAGAAAGAAAAACCATGATTAAAAAGTTATATATAAGAAATATGCGAGTTATGCCAAAATACTAATCAATAGAGTTTTCATATAAAGACATGGAACATTATAAGTTGCACATGAAATTTTAAATTGCTTATAGATTGACTTTATTAGTTGAAATTAAGGATGATTAAATTATACTTTATTAAGAAGTATTGTAAAATGGAAAAATGACAAACAAATTATCAAGAATGATATTCTTACAAAATTTCTTTTGTCTTTTATAAATTTTTGTCATATACTTTTCCCCCTGCCATTTATATTTCTTGTATTTTATCTTTCACGTTATTTAGTTCTCTAACAATTTATTTTAGACTTATTTAAGTTTGTAAATATGATATAAATTGAGTATTTTAGTCTTTATTACAAAAATTTATTTTATCAAATATTTAAAAAATTTAGATTTTTTTTCTATTGATAGAAAAAATATTATAAAATGCCATTTCTTTTATATAAAAAAAATTTAGCATATCATCATTCATGATCATGTTAAACTAAATGAATATCATAATCAATAAATTAGATAATAGTTCACCCCTGACTAAGCTTTCATTCAAAGAATTTAACAAAAAAATATGTGGGTGTATTAATCAATCCATTGGGCAGAAGTTGTATGAGTAAGTAGAAAGTATTCTATGGGCTTGTCAATTTTACAATACACCACAAGTAAAATAAAGAATTTGGCCTTCAGAACATAGAAATAAGAAATGGCTCAGCAATTGGAATGAAAAAGAGAAAGAAGGAAAAAAAAGGTAAACCTTTAAGATTTCAATTGAGTCAATATTTAAAGGTGTTTTCGTAAAACATGAAAAAAATGGTTAAACTAATATTTTAGTATATCATCAATTTTGATTATTTTTGTTAAAAAATATTACTCAAATAATATTAATAATAATAAAAATATAAAATGATATAATAATAATTATTAGATCAATAATAATACTGAGACAATATATAAAACAATGAATATTAATCAGAGATCAACAATTATAATAACAATAATAAATAAAAGATAAAAGGTAAGGAGTAGAAATATCCTGGGTTGAGGCACGCATAACACTGTCTTTAGAGAGAAAACGTCCCTACTGCACAGGGCTAAACAAATATATCAATTCACAATCATATGTGTTTCTTATCATATGCGTTTCTCTCCCAAGATACAACAACCCGTCAGATCGATCGAGTGCAGCGAAGGATCTCCGAACCTTATGAACACCACTGTCTTAAAGATAATATAGAAAAGAAAAGAAGAACACTTTTTAGACAACTCTAGTTTTTATTGTTTCTGTTGTTGTTGGGTCATGCACTTAGGTGGTATTTATAGGTAGAAAATGGAGACAAAGAAGTAAATAGTAATAAGAATATAGTCGTTAGCCATAAAAACCATTAACCCATAAATTAAAGGTCTATAAAAACTTCAGTAACAGTAAGTTTTTTATTTTAATTATTTTTTTAACATTATATTAAAATATTTCTAACAATTTTAAATTGAATTTTTGTTAAAAAAATTCATTCCTAACCAAATTGTTTACAATTTTGTCGTTAATTGGATTCATATTATTTGAGATAAGTAAGGGAGTAAATGTTTCTTATCGCAAGTCAATGATATTTTAATTTGTATTTGACTTTTCTTATAGTAGAATGTTGTGAAGTTTAAGTTAAATTGTTTCTCTCGAAAGAGTGCGTGTACTTGGAGTCAAGAGATATGATGTTGTATAAATTTTCACAGAGTGTTATTTTTTGGTTGTCATTGGACAATGATCGTGGTTTTTTATTCGGTTTTAGAGTTTTCATGTTATATTTTTGTGTTGATTGTTTTTTATCTTATTTTTCTATTGGTTGGATGATTCTCGAGGATACAGATAATGATGTTCTTCATGCTCTTGCATTTTTTCATCAAAGTGGTATCAAAAGTTTATGGTTCGATAAGATATTCTTAATATGCTCAATGGTTGCAACTTAGTTTGATCTTCCACATTAGAAAAAATGAATTCCTTATTGCTGAAGAATCATCATTGATTGCTGAAGTTGCAATGACATTTGCAAGTGTTGTCAAATGTGAGATAGAGAAATTTGATGGAAGGATCACTATTAGTGTCATGTTGGCAGGGTGAATTTGCAGTTGGATTTGTGGAGTTCCAACGAGGTGCGAGTGTGGATCCATAGAGCTTTTCATAGTGGAGCTCGCAGTAACTCACACAGTGTACGGTGAAGGTTAACAGTAGAGCAACAAGGACTGCTGTGCTTCAGGCAAGGTGCAGGAAAGTCTAGTGGTACTTTGGTGGTTGCAGCATTTCCAAGGAGCTTCATGGAGGACAAATATCTTTCTCTCCATGATGTTTATTACCTCAAATCAAAGACATTTTAAGTTTGTATTTGAATTTTCTTATACTTTTGTAGTTAACTGTTGCGAGATTTCAGTTAAATTATTGTTTTGAAAAATGTGAATATACTTAGAATTAAAGGACATGAGAGAATTTTTTATGTGTTGTACAACTTTTCACATAATATTATTATTTGATTATTGTTGAATAACAATTGTGATATTTTTCCGATTTTGAAAATTTCACGTTATATTATTATTATTATTTTTATCTTATCATAGGTAGAGATGGCAAATAAACCCGTCACCGTGGGTATGGTCCGAACCCGTCCCCGTTTTGACGGGGAATCCCCGCATTAATTGGGTATGGGTATGGGTATGGGTATGGGGAATCCTCGACTTTTTCAATTTGGTATGTGGATGGGTATGGGGATGTACATATCCCCGCCATATTACCCGTCCCCGTTTAAATTATTAAAATATTCCTAATTAATTAAATAACCACACACACACACACTCACACACACACACACACACACACACATATATATATATATATATATATATATATATATATATATATATATATATATATATATATATAT
>Ga0209589_1013781_pt1 | contig 10408 bp, 5 predicted proteins | sample CowpeawhiteBW_FD_187525 | JGI IMG/M metagenome (GOLD analysis project Ga0209589, IMG submission 187525) | Root nodule microbial communities of legume samples collected from California USA - Cow pea white BW (SPAdes) (version 2) | ecosystem: Host-associated > Plants > Roots > Nodule | place: USA...
ATATATATATATATATATATATATATATATATATATATATATATATATATATATATATATATATATACTCCCTATGTGGACAATTCATTCATTTACAACTCTTTCACTTTCTTATTTTTTTTAGTCTCTTGTGTATGAAATATTTTTAGTTTTTTCCTGTTGTATGCACGTTGAGCATTACTTACATGTGTTTTTCAATTGTCAGTCTTTTGATTGTGATACATTCAGGAAAAAAATAAGTGGTATTAGTTTAGGTTTGATAAAAGTATTATGAAAAATATTGGAAATAAGAGTTCTGGTTTTTTGTTAGTTTGTTGCTGCAAGTGATCCGAATACTTCTTGGCAACAAAAGAAAGTACACTGCTAATAGATGGCTGCAATTAGTTGTGATTGGCTTATCTGTTAGCTTGTTGGACTGTTGTCTATGCTTTGGGCATTCGCTCTCAAGACAACAAAACTGCTATTAAAGGAGAAAGAAAGTGTGTGGTATGTGGTGTTTGATGCTAGTAGACTAACTAATTTTGGAGTCTTTAGGAGCGGAAAAGAATAAAAGAGCGAAAATTGAAAATTATACCAAAGGTTTGGAGGAGATGTTGTGCATAAGCTAATGTAGTGACCTTGCTCATGGTAAGAGTTGAAAATCACGCACTAAGAAAATAATTTCTCGAAGTGGAAATAGATACACAACTAAGAGCATAAAATATAAATTAAAGCACATAAGAAATCTAAAATCTAACGTGGTTCGGCACCTCATATCCAACCACTCATGCGCATCACCCGAAAGGTGCAACATGCAATGTTGATTTTGGTCAGCATCTCAAAATTGTTCCTCTCTTGGTTATAAACCTTTGGTCAAAACCTCAACACTCATACATTTCACTAAGAAAATCATCTCTGCAAGCGAAAGCACACCTACCGATAAAATTGCAAACTGTAAACCCTTCCATGACACACAACTACCCAAGTCTCTCCATCCATCCTAGACCTAAGAGACCTATTGGTAACAACTCCAAAAGCAACTCTTTAATTCTAATTATTTCTCTAGTATTATGAAAGGCTTAAATACCTTTTTGGTCCTCATTTTCGTAGTGTTTGTTGCGGATGGTCCTCATTTTGACAGAATGTTTAAAATGGTCCTCATTTTTACCGAATGTTTAAAATGGTCCTCATTTTCGCAATTCGTGTTTTATTTGGTCCTTTTTTGTAACACCGTTTAAATCATTAACGGAGCATTGTACAAGTGGCACAATTTGTATTAGGGTGTGTTACGTGTACTATACATGTGTGGTAATTAGATAGTTGGGGATAAATAAGTGAGCTAGGGTTTTGGTAAGGAATGTTTGGGTAGTTGGAGAGTTTTGACAATCTTGTTCCTCCATTACCAATTGGTGTTGCTGCAATCTTCTTCTTCCTGCAATCCCATTATATAGGAATGTTACAGTCCCGATCTTCTTCTTCCTTGCAGCACTACTACCAACACCAGAAGAACCATCTCAGCAGTTTAGGATGAAATTACAGATTAGGAGGAGGCCATGATAGCAGCTACAAACGTCTTAGTTATTTTTTGGAATTTCTGATGTAGAATTCATTATTGATGTATTGCATTTTGACTTTCCTTAAACTTTGTTCAATTTCACTTTTGCCAAACATTGATGTAGTAGATTTTGATGAGGATGAATTAATGTTATGAATTTAACTTCTTCCAGACTTAGATCAATTTAATTTTTCCCAAGCTTAGATCAATATCACTTACTTCAATGCTCAGATTAAGATGTCATTTTGAACATGTTGGGATTAATATCAATATAATCAAACTAATTCATTTCTTCATTTAACAATAGTACAAAACAAATTGGACTTTAAAAGATTACACACAATAACAGTACGAATAATACAATAACAACACAAGTGAACCCTATTACTAATTGCAGCATTTTCTCACCGACCTTCAATGACTTCTCCAAATCATTAATCTGCTTCATTTGTGTCATGATGATGACATCCTTTTCATCAATACCACCATTTGAAAAAGTTGCAGCCCACATTATTGGAACCACCACTCTGTAAATCAATAAAGCAAAAATTAAAACCAATTTATTATTAACACAAAAATAAAAACAGATTGTACCCAAAATTTTCTACCAATATTCTTTGGAGTTCTTGCCATCCTCATAGCTGCCATCTCTCTCCAGCTACAAACGGAATTAATGCATTTCTCGTTGAATTATCAATAGTGCACGAAGTGATACAACACGGTTGCCTCCAACGATTACAACCAGAGGTAAAGGAAGAAGATTGGGATCGTAACATACCTATATAATGGGATTACAGGAAGAAGAAGATTGCAGCAACATCAATTGGGAATAGAGGAACAAGATTGCCAAAACTCACCAACTGCCCAAACATTCCTTACCAAAATCCTAGCTCACTTATTTATCCTCAAATATCTAATTACCACACTTATACAGTACACGTAAAACACCCTAATACAAACCATGCCACCTGTACAATGCCCCGTTAATGATTTAAACAGCGTTACAGAAAAGGACCAAATAAAACACGAATTGCGAAAATGAGGACCATTTTAAACATTTTGTCAAAATGAGGACCATCCGCAACAAACACTACGAAAATGAGGACCAAAAAGGTATTTAAGCCTATTATGAAATGAAGCTAATAAGAGAGAATAAGGAGAGGAAGAATAGAGAATGAGAGAATAGGGAACAACTTTTCTGTGTGTCTTATTACTTGGTAGAAAGAAAGTCCTATTTATAGATACAACATGATAACCCATAAATGATATAAATTAAATAGTTAATACAAAATATTACATAAAGAGTAATGAATCATACGAGTATCAATAATCATATCAATCATATGAGTAATTGTATCAAATCAATGGACGAACGATCATTAATTCATAAAACTCCCCCTTGGGTGTCCATTGATAAGAGAATGTGCATAATTTCTTTAATACACATTTTTTTTACAACTCAATCGTAGAGATATAAAGATCTTTAATATCTTTTTTATTGTTTGTCTCAATATGATATTCATTTAGACAAATATCCTCTTGAAACTTAATAAGTTTCTATTCAACTTATTGGTAGAAGTATAATAGCTCTTCTGAAGCCTTCAAATATATTTGTTATACTATAAATAATATTAACATTGATATCTCGCATTACCAAACAAGAGAAAAAAATGTATTACTCTTGAGAATTGTATAAGTTGTTGCACTATTAATAAAACACATATCTTCATCATTGGTGTTAATGTCAACATTCATTCTTCATATAAACATATCAATATGATAAAATCTTTGTTTAACACTTTCATAACCAATTAGGTGATTCATGCTTCCATTTGGTTTAGCAAATAAAATAATAATATCAAGATGAGTAGCATCTATATGGCCATAATCAGAATCACCATCTTCATAAACAAAAATGTGTTTCTATTATTTGTAAGATGCTTTGGTGTACACGACAAGTACAACTCAAAGGCCTTTACTATCGTAATGATAATATATACTTTCATCTTATTTGCCAATATTTTCACAATTTTCTTTTCCCTTTTTCACATTATTGTGCCACTTTTGGTGACAAAATGTGTTTTTAAAATTTCCTTTATAACCATGTCCATAATCAATATCATGATCATATAAATCAAATGTTGCTGCATTCACTTCTGGGAATGAAGCAGAACCAATTGGACAGGTTTCATGATTTTTTATCAAAAGCTCAGTGCTTTGTTCAGCCATATAAGGGCATGAAATAAATTCATAATATGTATTGCTACATTCACTTTTGGGAATGGACCAGATTGGATGGATCTCATGATTTTTTATCAAAAGCTTCATTGCTTTGTTCAACCATACAAAGACATGAAATAAATTCATAATATTTGTGAAATCTCTATTCATAATATTTGTGAAATCTCTATTCACAATATTGTTCTCGCAAGAACAAATTAGATGATCAGATGCTTTATTTCTTTCTTTAATGATATCACTATGACTCATTGCATATTTCAACATTTAATATCCAATATAATTATTCTTCTTTGTAATCACAAATCCAAATTTTGCAACGTTTCGCATGGTTAGAACTAGCATGGATTGAGACACGCAGAGCACTGTCGTCAGAGAGAAAAAGCTTCCAGTCCTCTGTTGGTTGGAGCATCGTGTTGATAACGTGTTATGAAATTATGAAATGAAGCAAATGAAGCTAATAAGAAAGAGGATAAGGAGAGAAAAAAAATAGAGAATGAGAGAATAAAGAACAATGTTTCTGTGTGTCTTATTACTAATAGGAGTAGTCTTATTTATTGATACAATCTAGGAAATGATAGATATAAATCAAATAGTTAATACAAAATATTACATAAAGAGTAATGAATCATATGATAAATATCAATCATATGACTAATTGTATCAAATCAATGAACGATTATTAATTCATAACATATAGTACGTTTTTGTTGTTTTTTTCTTCATATTACCATATTACTCGATAGTGAAACTCTAAATGAATACTCACTTGAAAACCGACCGTAATCGACTTAGTCTAGGGGGTGAGATAATTGAAGATGGTGTCTTTTAATGTACGTAGCGCGACTTAGATTTCATAAGGACTCTTTCCACCTAGATAAACATCTTTCTTTGCTATAAGACACAATAATGACTAAAACTAGAACAGTTAAAACAATTATAATAAAATATCATTATATTTATAAATTTATAAATAATAAATATATGCGATCCATATCTTAAAAATTAAGTTAAGTTATTAGATAGTTATTTTTATAACATTTGTAAGGAAGTTTTATCTGTGTGTATGATTTATTTGTTTCTTAGTATTATTTTTTGTTATTTCAATTAATATCTTTTAAACTTTTAAGAGAAACATTTATGAAAGATATTATCTTATATTTTTTATTATCTTATTTAGGAGCAAATTAAAAAAATATGTTGAATGATTAATAAAAATTGAGTACGTTGTAATTTTTAAAAGTTGAAATTATAATGTTTTGGTATAGAAATGTTATTTTAGTTTATTCTAAATCGATCCGTCTCAATTGGTTCGTCATTCTCCCTTGTCATTGCGATGACGATTAAGAAATCCTGAAAGATATGTAGAAAATAAAAGTGAAAAAGGTCTGAACATTTTATATGTTTAAGCTACACGGCACAAGTGCATGTTCGACAAATGTAATCATAGACATGAAGAACAAGACAACATAAATGGAATGACTGAGTAACTCATCTGATCTGAGGAAGAAGAATGCTTCTGTTAGCATCATCATTTCCTTGTCTTTCTCTTCCTTAAGTCTCCCACCTTCATTATCATCTTCCTTCCTCATTCCCTTGCCCTTCTCTCCACCTTAGCTTTCCTTCTCAAGCAACCCCACTTCGCCTCCATACCCCACCACCCCTTTCTTGTTCCCTTAATTCTTCTTCCTCGGTGGAACAATCTGCTTCACTTTCTCAGGTTTTTCTCCAGTCTTAAATTGGTGCATTCACAACTCATTTCATGTTCTGCAACCCTTTATTGGAATTTCTAACTGCGGTTGAAATATGTATGATGACCCAGATGCAGAATAGCTTGTTGTACTCCAGAGCTTATTGGGTCACTGAATCTCTCATTGCTTGGAACGTGGATGTTGCAAATGGGTTTTCTTGCCAACTTATTGCCAGCAAAAATGCTTCTTTGACCATTGCCAATGGCCAAATTGAAGGTTTGAATTTCTGACGGTTCCTTCTAGTTGTTCAAACCGGTGGAAGGAAAAGACGTAGTTGTCTCTTATTTTCAATTGATTGCCGTGGACTTTGACTCAATGGGTTGTGAAATGCTAATTAACAGGTGAGGATTTGAAAGTTGAGCTTCAAGAGGATAGGACTGGCCTTCCGGCGAATGTAATCTATCCTTTTGTCCTGAAATACTTAGGAAATATCTAACTGATGAAGTGTGCTGCTGATTGCTTTATGGTTCCATTATTTTTGAACATCACATACTTATTAGTGCAAAACTTGCAATGTTGGAGAAATTTCCACATATTCGAGGTTACAAAGCTTTCAAGCTGCCATCCACTTTGGATGTTAAACCTCTCCTTAAATCCCAGTTAGCGGTTGCAATTTATGATTGTGAGTCCTCTTCTTTCTACAAGATCCAGAAGTATATATACTCTTCTTTCTACAATATCACATAGATCCAGAAGTATATATACAACTTACGGAGTATCATGTGCTTATGCTCTGCTTCTTTATTAGCAATTTCTGATGTATCCTAAGTTAGATAGTAAAGTAGAAGGAAAAGTGTTTTTGCTGACACTAGTGTCTACTAATAGTTATCCTTTCTTCATATTGCACAGCTGATGATAAATGTAGCAATGGTACTGATTTACAGTTATCTGGTGTTTTAGATGAGATTTTCTCATATAATGGTCCTCTTGGCGCACTCTTCTCAGAGGAAGCTGTGTCACTTTACTTGTGGGCGCCTACTGCACAAGTACATTTTCTTTTATTGAAAAGGATATTGATTTTTTACTTCAATATATATATATTGAAGTAAAAAATATGCATAGTAAGCTTTTACATTTACTTCAATATATATATATATATATATATATATATATATATTTGCTAAAAACAGGCAGTACGCGCTTACATCTATAAGGACCCATAGAAATGGTTTGCCTTGAGGAGGAAAATGGTGTTTGGATAACTAAAGGAACAAAATGTTGGAAGCACTGTTACTATGTTTATGAAGTATGTGTTTACCATCATAACACTTTGCGGGTTGAAAAATGCTATGCAAATGATCCGTATGCATGCAGTTTGCCATCATTTATCTTTTTCAAATTGTTTCTATACTAATTCTAATATGCATGAGTAACAGTTAGTAATACCCACTCTCAGTGATTAAATATAAATTTAATTATCTAAATGATTTTTATATTTAAGCAGAGTTTCATTGGATGGGCAGAAGACTTTTCTACTTAATCTGGACTCTGATGAGTTGAAACCGATGGATGAGATGATCTGGCAAATGAAAAACCTACCATATATTGTTTCACTGATATAAGCTTATATGAAATGTAGATAAGGGATTTCAGGTAACTATTTATTCAAATCTTTTATTTTATTTGAGGACCAGTTTTGATGTGATAATGGATAGGGAGGAGTTACCTAAAGCTATGAATCAAGGTAAATAGATGGAGATAAAGGAAAAGTTCTACAAAGTTAGAAAACTTTTAAAGAAAAAAGATAATAACTTTAATATAATAAACCCTTTGTTTGGGTATAAGGTTAAATAGAAATGACATGTTAAGAGTTATTGCTTGGTTGCATCTAAAAGAGCGGGAGTGTTTGGTCTCCTTTCTTTCAACATGCCTCCTATATAAGGAGTGTGTTAGGCCATTTTGTAGGTACATTTACTTTGGAAAGAAAAGACATTTGTGTGCAAAAGCCTTAAGTGCTTGTGAAAACTAAAGAGTTTCTGTTTGAATTCTTAGCTTGAGTGTTGGGTCTCAAGTGCTGAATCGCCTTGCTTGTCTTAGGCAGTTTGTGTTGCGGAAGATTCTTTATAATTCCTAGCTTCTTTTTAAGTCATAATCTTGGTCACCTCCCAAGAAAGGATAACCTCATCAAAAGTTATCTTTCTTTCTATGGGCTGCATATAACCACCCTAACTTTGACCATTCGTAAACCAATCAAACACCACCCAAATTCACCAAAAAGACCTCTACCCTACTCAATTAATTTCTGATTATAACCCCACATAGAACACTTACGATTCAAGAAAGATCTTGAACCCTCTTTTCGTTATAGCTTCTGCAAACCCCTACACCAAAATCCAACCAAGAAACATCCAAGAATTCATCAAGAAAATTCTTAGAACCCAAACCAAAGCATGTGCAAGCAATCCCGTGGATTCTTTCTTCCTTTGGAGCTTGAACGGTCCTCTCCTTTGGAGTAACTGAAAGGTATTAGAAAAAATAACAAGAACAATACTGAAAATTCAATGTATTATAATTGAATTCAGGTCTGTTATAAAGTGATACAAGATAATCAAAAGAAAATGGTTGAAAATACAAAAGGAAAAATATAATACTAGAGTGTTAAAGAGTACATATTCTCTCCCGAAATTCCTTCCCACCTTTTCCCTATCTTTTCTGGCAGTGTCCCACATTATATATTCATTTATCCACTATCCCACTCTCTGATAACCAACTTAAGAACTGATTACAGGCTTTCTCTCTTCTCAACTTCCTTTAGAATGTTTCTTTCTTCTAATATAATGCTTTCCAAATTTCCTATCTATTTTGGCTTGAGACAGATTTATATTTTGGGTTTTATATGTAACCTTCCAAGGTTATCAATAAATGTTGTCTTCTATTTTTAAAAGTTTACAATAATGGGTGTTTTCTAGAATCCAGATGATCTAGGTGAAGCTTTCAAATATGCCTACCTTGAGCTTTCAAATTATAATTAAAATAATTTTATATTTTCTTGTGTATGAAAATAGGCTTTTCACAATGTCCTCTACTAATGTGATGTGAGAATATCTTTGAAATTTATAATTCGGCTCTCAGCATTTGCACGATAATCCAGCTTACTAAAATGGATACTTGAATTTTTTGTTTGGTTCCATAGAAAATGGAGAAAATAATCAGAGGATAAAGAGAGATAGATAAAGAGCATAGAGACAAGCTCTGGTGCCATGAAACTCCCTTATGTTATCTTTTTCTTTTTCTTTTCATCTGGTAGTTTTATTGATTTTAAGTTTTCTTGGTTTTTTCAGATAACTTTAGCAGATAGTCTGTTGTTATTTGTCACAAAATATTAGCCTATTCCCACAATCTTTAAAGTATCTAATTAGTGTGCGTAGTTTTTAGATGTATCACTTGGAACTTGGAGTGCCGTTTGCTTTGAGATTTTATGTGACATTTATTTTTCTCGTGATGAGCACATTTTCCTTGCTGCCGCAGTGCCACTGACCTCTCTGTGCAACCTGCATTTCGTGGTGGTTATCTGGCCTTTACATTGCAGGTAATTTTATTACAAACTCTTGCTATTGATGGAGTTCCATAAGAATATAAGAATTTCTATATTTTATGAATAATAATTGAAATATTGAGCAGTATCTAAATCTTTATCCCCTGTAATGGTTAAACAGTTGTTGTGATGGGAAATCAAATCCTTTAAAAAAACTTATTGAAATCACTAAAAGAGAATATTGTAAGCATGAATGTGATGTCTTAAACTTACTTTAGCAGCATGCTTGCAAAGAGAGAACCTAATGATGTATTGAATTCATAAAATTTACAGATCCAAAATTAGTCGGTTTAATTATGGGGACATTTGGATCATGTTTTGAGGGATGGGCAAGCCATGTAAAAATATATTCTCTTGTTGATTTTTTTTTTCTTTCTGTTTCTTAAATTATTTGTCTGCAATTATACTTTATATTAGCCTCCAATATTGCACTTTTAATTCTCTTAAATATTTCTTTTGTTCTGAAAAACAATAAATTGAATGCTGGGTCAACAATATGTCTGTAACTGATATTCTACTGGAACTGGTCCTTCTGTCTATTAATAATTATTATCTGCTAAAAACCATAGAGTATGTTTGGGCCTTGTTAGCTCGCCTATTAATTACAACAAAAATGAAATGACTCAATGCTGATATTTCATATAAGCCTAGTTATTGGGTCACCTCCTGTGGGTCTTGCAACTTGTCAGAATTCGTCTTCTATTTCAGACATATATTATAACTGTAGTTATACTTGTATTTTATTTCTCATCTTCTTTCTTTTTCACTGTAATTAAACGTTGAAACTTGCTCTAAATAGTCTATATCAATCGCTACAATTAATGTGTTTGGTTTTTCAATTTAGTACATAAAAATCAAAGAGCTGACAGTATTACTGTCAAGGTTACTCTCCATGCTCTCAATTAGGCTATTTCTCTTGCTCCAATTCTATCAACTCTCCTATACTCTTTCTCAAACTCCATGTAAATACCATTATCAAAAGGATGGTGATTCAACATAGGTTATGTGACTAAGGAACTCCAATTGAAGAACATGATTGATTTGTGACTGAAATAATCAGTGCATTAGTAACTGCTGTATGGAATTTGAAGTAACTGGAAACATACTTTTGAAGGATTCTGCAGGTGTACTTCATCTGAAAAGATTATCAAGTGTTGGTATCACTCATGTCCATCTATTGCCAACATTTCAATTTGCTGGTGTTGATGATCAAAAGGAGAACCGGAGATTTGTAGGTAAAATTTGAATGGGTTAAATTTTGGTCATTCATCTTCACACAGTTTTCTTTTTCTTATAAATTTTGGTAGTAATATAATGAAAAAATATTAAAATAAATCTCATGATATTTAC
>Ga0209589_1013786_pt1 | contig 10403 bp, 4 predicted proteins | sample CowpeawhiteBW_FD_187525 | JGI IMG/M metagenome (GOLD analysis project Ga0209589, IMG submission 187525) | Root nodule microbial communities of legume samples collected from California USA - Cow pea white BW (SPAdes) (version 2) | ecosystem: Host-associated > Plants > Roots > Nodule | place: USA...
ACAAAACAAAAACCAACCATCACCAAAATCTCTATCTAGATCAACTTTGTACTCAGACAGAGATGAAAGCCAAAAAAGTGAACATGCTCGTAAGTGACTTCAACCTTATACCTTCATAGAGATAATAGCATGCCATGTACACCTGCTACATTTTTATCAATATTGCTATGTCTATACCATCTAATGATTCTCACTGGCATCTAGTGATTCCCACTGTCAATATCAGAGAAGCAGGATGAAAATAGCCTAGACAAATTCCTTATGCAGCCATATGTAGTTGTATTTTGAAATAACAAAATGTAGACCTTGACTACTTTATTCACCATGAAAGATGAATTCAGTTTAAAATTATGGACTGTCCACCAGCTTACCCTAATGCCATGCCTCCACATTCTCCAGGTACTTCAACAATACTACGGAGATTATGTGCATATATGATTGAAGTATTGAAAATTATAACTTTTCCCTTCCAATACATAATAGTATTAAGATACTGTGAATTTACTTTTACAATTATTCTCTGATCTTCGATGTTTCTGTAACCAAGAATACAACCATACAAATGCTTTAAACTAAATAATAGGGGCTGCGCGGACGCAAGCCCCCTCTACCACAAATTATGATGTAGATTCCACCACTAGGGTAGACCTTAGAACAGCAACCCTTCTTTGTGCAATGAAGGTCACTACTCTAGGCCATGAGCCTTCATGATCACTCATTGACCCCATCCAGGTAAGTATGTTATTCTATGTCATAACTATTTGTTTTATAGCTCATACTCTTTAATACTCTAACAGATATATCGATGTGGAACTTCATATATGTTTACATTAGCCTATCTGTGCGACTGCAACTTCTTTTACGAAGAAGAACGGTACTTTTGGTTAAGGAAATTTGAACACTGCCATAGAAATGTTGTTGTTCATTTAAAACAAATCAGCAGACAAGTTCAATTTGTTGGATTATAAACTCAAGTTAAATATTTTTAGGAAAAAAAGGACATCATTTTATTGTGAAACTAATTCAAATGTATAGTAGGATGTTTGGATTGGCGTACAAAAATCGCATCTATCATAAATTTTTTACCAAAAGTCCAAAATATGTGAAGTTATAATGACTTGTTTGGTCCAAAATATGATCAAAATAAACATGTAGCTAATACCGACTTGCTTAACATATTGTAAACTAACTTGCTTAACACTTAGAGTTCTTCTAAAATATTTCAAATGAACTAAATTGTATTGTATAAAGAGTTTACAAATTATTTAAAATGAAAATGTACACTAAATTATTTTATTAATTTGATTTGTAGGAATTAAATTCTATTTGGATAAAGCGAGGTTAATTATTTTTTTTTTAAGAATTTGAAATGTTTTATAAGAAATATGTTGCATGGAAAAGGAATTTTGAAAGAAATTAAAATTCTAGAAGTAATTGAATTAGTTATAATTAAAGAATTTTAAATTTGACAAGAAAAGTAAGAGTTTGAAATTCTTGTTCTCAAATTCATATTTTGATCATAGTTTGGGTTGATTTAAGTTTGGGCTAATTCAGCTCAATTAAACTTGGTTTGGTTTAGTCCTAACTCAATGTCTTGACTTAATTCAACTTTTTCAAAACTGACATGATCTTCGTCATTTCCACCGGGACCTAAAGTAACTTGGACTCCGGCCAAGCTAAACCTAATTAAACTTGACTTGACATGGACCTAGCCTCTCAACTAAATATGATCGTATTTTACAATGGTGAATTTTATTTTCCTCTTAACGATGTGTATGAAAGATAGAACTAAAAATATTGATATGACATGGGCTGCATGACTCTTCACATCCCATTTGATCCTAATGTGGTTTAGTAGATTCAATTTTGCATAGTTTTGGTAAGTTCCATTTTTTCCTTAACATATAACTAATCCATTCCATCTCAATACACACTTGCTAAAACAAAATCTTTCATATTCATTCTGATTTTAGTCTGAACAGCTCAAACTCACCCACAAAGTATGTGAATGGATTTATCATGTATCAACTACAATTTTCATTAATTGATAATCAAATTACATCACCTATTATACCTTCCCATTATTACAAAATTGACATATTTGAGAAAGGATTACGAGGAAATACAACAATAATGCAACATGAGTCCAACTCATACATAACAATTGACACCACTTTCAATCAAAATTTTGAAACAATGAATTTATGGGTCTTTATTCTTATATTGTGTTAAACTTTTTTATTTTTATTTAATGTGGGACTTAAACTCACAGTTACATTCCCAACATTTTATACTTTAAAATACAATTAAGCCTTAGGTAATTTAAATAACATATTTACATTTTTGTATAACATTACGTAACAAAAGATAATCAACACTTCAACCATTTCTTAAAACATCTTTAATTTTGCAAAATACCAATAGAAAAATCACCACCACAGTTTTCATCCCTTTAATACAAGTAAAAATGGTTCAACAATAGGAAAAACAAATTGCTTATGGGTCACTAATGAATCGTATAAATAAACTTCACAGCATACCAATCCAAAATATTAATGCACTAGATTTATAAATTCTTCTTGTCCAACTTTTGCATTTCTCAAAATATCATGAAATTGACAACGGATTAGGCACGAATGTGATCTGATAGGATGTGAAAGCTACATTATTTTACGATACCATTGAAATTATATATATATAGAGAGAAATTATTTTTTAAGCGTCATATAAACTTTTAGGGAATTACAATACACAGTAAATAATATTATAAATATCATTTCAGTATTCAAACACCATGAAATCCTTAAGCTACTTATTTTTTTCTTTTTGTAAGATCAGAAGCCCATAATATCTTTATCAGTTTTCATTACTTTAATAATTGCAATTAAATATACTGATTTTTTCTTCTCTCTTAACTTGTGCTGACAGGCCATTCATTTTTTGCTGCAGAATTCCAAAGCCAATAAAGTTGGAGTGTTAAGGTGTAAAGCTTGTAATAAGATTTGGAATGGCACTCCTTCACGTTTTGTGACTATATTCTTCTGACAGATTCAATGCGTCTATGATTTTAATTTCAGAACTTAGTTTTATGTTGCTATGCATCTCTTTTTCTGTAGTATATCAGAAAGAATAACTCTCAGCTCATCACTTGTGCAAACCATCATGCAGCTTAGTCCTTCCATATTTAGCATCCTATCAGGCATAAGCTACAGAAGGTGCTTGCTTTCATGTACTTGTGGATGTGGTGGAGTACTTGTATTCATGCTGAAGCAGAATTACACAGGATCACTGTGTTCAAAAAAGGGCACATATTGTCTAGCTTTTACTTCTGTAAATAATGGTGAGAATGGTTGACAAACAAGTCTCTTTAGATAAATATTCTTTATATTCAAATTTGTTGTGTTTTGCAATGAAGCACTACATGGTCCTTTTATAGGTCTCTAGACATGATCTTTCAACTACATTCATTAAATATAATCACTACCTAACTTACAACTAATGAACTTTATTGCATGCTTAATCAATGCTAGACACATTCTTAACATTTTGTAATCTCCTAGACAATTAATATAGCAACTTCCAACAACTCACGTAACCCACGTTTAAGTTTATCCAACAAGAACCGATACTTGGTTGAATTCAATGAAAATAATAGAAGGGGAGTTTGGATGAGTGATGGAAACCAACCTATTGACGAGGATTCTGCAGTTCTATCACTTAGCCACTCTGGTGTGCTGAAAATAGGATCTCAACGTGGGAAGCCAATAATCTTGTATTCTCCACCTCAACCTATAAACAACACTAAGGCCACCTTGTTGGACACAGGAAACTTTGTGCTTCAACAACTTCACCCCAATGGGACTAACACTCTCTTGTGGCAGAGTTTTGATTATCCCACAGACATTTTGCTCCCCACCAAGAAGTTAGGTGTTAATCACAAAACAGGCCATCGTTGGTTAGTGGTTTCATGGATTACCAGAACACTTTCCATTCCCGGTACCTTTCACTATTAAAAAAAACTCACATTTCCTGTCAATATTGTTTTGAATTTTTTTTAGAAAATATTTATAAATTCTGCTATGATAAAAAACTTATAAGAAATTGCTGATAATTTTCTTGCAAAATATTTTGTATAAAACACTTTTCACAATAAATTTTGTAGGAAATACTTACAAATTTTATACTTTTGTAAAAAATAATTACTCACGAAAAAATTACCTGTCAATTTAGATCCTTAGAAAAATAGTATAAAAAAAGTCTTTTCTTGCAAATCTTTTTAACAAATTTGCAAAAAAATTCTCATATAAGTTTAGTAGTGTTTAGCCTTGAATGGGAACCTATGCAACAAGAATTGATCCTAAGGAGACGGAGAAAGGTTTGTTGGCGAAGTGGGAAACTGAGGAACAATAGATTTGAGTACATTCCAGAGGATGCACAACGCGGAACGGGGACGGAAACTCCTTCTCTTTCACAGCTACAAATGAAGAGCCTAATCTATTGTTGTGTTGTATTTTAACTAAAGGTCTATTTAAGTTTCTCAACAAAACACTTTCAAGAAAGTAATCCGAAGAAATTTTATAATTTATGTTGAAATATTTTCCAATCTAGTAGTTTGCTATTGTTCAATCCAAGAGAATCAAACATATTCTAATAATTTAGGTATATACTAATTTCTGATTTTATAATATGTTCGGTTCCTCTTGAAATACCATTTTATGCTTGAACTTTATGTTTCTACTTATTGCACTAAAACTTTGTTGATATTCCTAATTTAAGTGACAAATATTGCTCTCATAAACGATATAAATTAATGTTTGGCAACTTCACTTAGGGCTATATTTAGAGGTGTCAATTTGGCCTAGCCCACAGGGTTTGGCCCTAGCCCATGTGGGCTAGGGCTAAAAAAGCCCACATTAAAAAAGAACCCTAACAAAGAAGCCTACAGGACCAAAAACCCTACAAAAACCCTATGGGTCAGGGCCAATCCATGGGCTTTCATCTTTAACATGAAAAATATATTATTTTTTAAATAAATTACTATCTGTGGGATAGGCCCAACGAACCAAAATAGCACGACGACCCGAATAGGTCGAACGACCCGGACATACCCAACGACCTCGACAAGAACAACGACTCAAACGGGCCCGATGATCCAAACGGGTCCAACGACCAGAACAAGTCCGACAACTCGGACGATCCAGACGAGCCTGACAACCAGGACAAACCCGACAACACGGACGGGCTCGACGACATGGAAGGACCCGAAGACCCGGACGGGCTCGACGACCCCGACGGGCCCAACAACCCAGACGGGCCGATGAGCCGGATGGGCCCGATGACCCAGACGGGCCATACGACCTAGACAGGCTCGACGACCCGGACGGGCCCAACCACCCTAACGGGACCAACAATCCGAACGGGCCCGCCGACCTGGACGGGCCTGACAACCCGAATGGGTTCGACGACCCAGACGGGCCATACGACCTAGACTGGCTTATAGGGCCCGTTCGGGTCGTTGGGGGTCGTCAGGCCCATCTTGGTTGTTGGGTCGTCCTTGTCATCGGGATCGTCTAGGTCATCGCGCCCGTCTGGGTTGTTGGACCCATCCGGGTCGTTGGGCCCATCCGGCTCATCGGGCCCGTTCGGGTTGTTGGGCCTGTCTGGATCATCGCGCCTGTCCGGGTCGTTGGGCTCATTCGGGTCGTTATTCCCGTTAAGATCGTTCGGCTCGTTTGGGTTGTTGGGCCAGTCTGGGTCGTAGGACCCATCCAGGTTGTCGGGCCCATCCGGGTTGTCAGGCCCGTCTGGGTTATCAGGCCCGTCTCGGTCGTCGTGCTCGTTCGTGTTGTCGGGCATGTCCGGGTTGTCAGGCCCGTCCTAGTCGTCGGGCCCATCTTGGTCATCGGGCCCGTCCTTGTCATTGGGCTCGTCCTGGTCATTGGGCTCGTCCGAGTCGTCGAGCCTTTTTGAGTCATCGGGCCCATTCGGGTCGCTCGACTTGATCTTTGACTTTGGCTTAATGTAGTATTATTTGGGGGACTAACCCACCTTAGCCCTAACCCTAACCCACTAGAGAGGGGGCTTTGGGGGCTTGGACTTTTTTTTGGCCCCCTCATTCGGGGCCCCCCTAAAAGGGGGCTTTATGAAGAGTGGGCCAGGGGCCCATGGGCTAGGGTCCAAATTGACACCTTTAGCTATATTGTAATCAAAATTGTTAAACCTTTTGCTTTCACATAACAAAAGCATGGTCTGAAAAAAAAAAGTTAAAAGTTTATCTTTTTTTTTTTATTGACACATGCAAACAAAGCCCTTGCATCTTACATGAAGAATCCCAAAGCTGATGTGAAGCTTGAAAGAAGATTTAGGATGGATTACTGGAACTGATGACGATTGATTGATTGTGCACCTATTATTCTTGGAAAGATTGTGTCATCAACTGCTTGTTGTTGAAAAGCAAAAAAGCCCTTGAGTCCTTTTATTTGTTTTCCTTCAACGCCTTCTTTTGAGGTGTTGTAGAGTGGAAGTGTCTTTTGGAATAGTGAATCCTTCTTCTATAATGTCCCATAAGTGGAACACCATATAAAGAAGAAAATCCATCAACATAGTATTTTAAGGTTTTGGGTTGAGATGGTGTCAATCCCTTATGTGATTTAGCATAAGCTTCGTTGGTATTGTATCTCCCCAATGAATCCCCTTCATAAGTGGTTTTGGGTTGACCCACTTAATGCACCAACATTTCTTTACAATTTTTAATTTTTTTAATAATTATTTACTACTCCTAATTATATAGGTTCACAATTTCATAATTTTAAATGCTAGAATGTTGTTCAATAACATTTGCATAGTTTGAATGTTTAATTAATTTGATTGTCAAGTTATATACGTTGATACTTTAATCTTTAACTATATTCTTTATAGTAAATTACTCAAATAATCGTCTTATAAACAAAATTTTCTAATTAGTATAACAAAAATGTGTAGTTTTTTATTTATATTTTGCTGAATAACATGATAGAAAATATGTAATATTAACAATGTTTTTTTGGACTATATGGACACTTTCTCTGAAACAATTCATCATATATTGGTGGTGAACATGATGAAGACATTGGTTCTTGATTTTACTATGATTGACATCTCATGGGTTTGCTTAGAAAATTATTTAAATATTTGAATACTTAAAAATAAATACATAAATAATTTTTTATGTGGGTTGGTGAGCTAATCCACTTAACCTACCAATCCTTGGTGGGTTGAGCCGAGTTACAAAATTTCTAGCTCACAAAAAAGTGAGCCGGGTTGGGTTCACTCATTTTCAACCCGGTTTCGTGGTGAGCCAACCAGTGTGAGCCGGGTTGGCTCACTTTGACATGTCTTTATGATTAACCATTGAGTTAGAAAAAGACCTATAAGTCATTTAAAACCGGTAAAAAGTCGGTTCATCTGTATAAACCAATCAGACTAAGAAATCTGACAAAAATATTTGTATCCGTAAGAATTAGCAAATAAAATTCATGACGACAGCTAGTTGGTATTCCTGGGCATCTATTACCTGTGGATAGCGGGTAACTATTATCCATGGATAACAGGTATTTTAATATTCGTTTATAAATGGATGAATGATATCCGGTGGTGGAACTTGGACAAAAAGTTCAGGGGTGCCAAATTCAAATTTATATATATAAATTATTCTTTTTTAATTAAAAAAAAAACTCTTCATTCTCTCCATTCAAAACAATTACACATGATAATAAAAGAAAAAAATGAATATCATTCACTATCATAGCATAAAATAACCATAAAATAAACACAAAAATTTCTAAATTTTTACAAATAGGATTATATTTCTTTGGAGAAAAATATAATTATGGTTTATATCAATTTCATAAAAGAATTCCTAAAATCGTAATCGAGATTCATACTAATTTGAGAAACACTTAATTTGGGAGAGATAATGTGAGAATGTGTTATTCAATCTCTCTCTAAGAGATATGTGAGAATGCGTTTTTTAATATCTTTGTTCTTTAATATCCCTTTCTCAATTTATCTCTTTGTCTTTTTTTTTCCTCTTACACTTTCTTGATAGTTTACCTTATAACTAGAAATAGAACATTAATTTCTTACATTAACAAAGTCTTTATCAAGTTAATTTTTATTTTATCTTTATTTTATTTTTATTATAATTTTTCATAATATAAACTTAATTTAAATAAAAAATAATGTATAAAAATAATTTAAAAAATATATAAATATATATAACAATTAAAATAAAAAAAAACTTTGGGGAGCCATGGCTCCCTTTAGTCATAACCAAGGTCCACTCATTACCTGCAAAAAATTAAAATTTAATTTATATTTATTAAGTTAAATTTAATTAAAATCAAATTTAATTAAAATTAAATTTTAATTTATATTTAATTTAAATTATATTATATATTATACTTTTTAAAAATATATAAAATATCTATTTTAAATATTCACAAATATTCACAAACACTCACAAATTTTTTAAAATTTATGGATATTTTTTAAACAGGTTTCCCACGGACCTATAATATATTACATTTTAAATTTTTTTTTACTGTAGTGAGTAAACATTTTTTTTTATCTACTCAAGCCGTTATTATCTCTAGTTAAAACCATTATTTGGTTTTTAAAACATTTCGGCTATTGACGACTCGAAATATAAAGAATCTGAAAGAAATAAAAGTTTTGTGAGCCATTTGTTGGAGAAAAGATTCAATTATTTATATCCATATATAGCTTTCTGGTAATGCGCTGTACCCATTTGATTGGCTTAAGACCCATAAAATTGAAGTCTCATAAAGGTGAATTGCTTTTCTGTTTTAGCTTTTCCAATAGTGTAAGCGACTGAACTTATCAATATTAGACTTTTTTATCACTACTTTGAATAAAGAGAGAATTGATCTTTCATTGGTGTTAGGAAAAGGAATTTTGAACCTTCCACAAATAAAAAAATTATAGCCACTATTCTGTTACGTTACACAAAAAGAAGAAATTAGTATGTTTCAATTGTAAAATGTGGTCTTTACATTGTTCTTTTTCTGTCCAATTGAACATATTTCATCGATTTAATATATCTTTATATTTCTGTTTTCATTTGAAGTAACTAGAATACAAGGGAAAACTAAAACAGACACATGGTGTGCACGTGGTCAAGGCAACAAACAATAATGCTATCAGCTCCCTTCATAATGGGAATAGATATTACGAAAATGATATTCGAACATAAAATTCGAACTCAATTTTGACATGGCTGACGTGGCACCTTTTTTTTCCTTTTTTTTAACGTTTTTTAAATGAAACAGAAGTCATGGTCACGTGCGCGGAGGTTATGTGCAGCAAATTCTTTTTGCCAAAAGTAAAGCAGACGTAGAGAGAGAAAGTATCCGAAAATGCAAAATTGGTAGGGTGTTCGTGAGACAGGGAGGGAGAGAGTCGGAGGAAGTGGAGACACTTTCTACAAGTCGGAGGAGAGGCGGAAACAGCGTGAGAAAGTCGACGGAAAGGCGGCGACAGCGTGAGCAACTCGAAGGAAAGGCGGAGAAGGGTGATCAAGTGTGTGGAAAGGTGAAGCCAGCGTGAAGAAGTCGGTGAAACCGCCGAGAGAGTGTGAGATAATCGGAGCAAGTTGAGACAGAGAAGTTGTGGTGTTACAGAAGCGAGGCGGGAGGCGGTCACCGTGAGAGGACACACCTGCGACAGCGACGATAGTGGAGGGGATCGAATCCAGTGGAAGCGAGTCGACGACAACGACAACCAACCTACCGGAAGCCGTTCCGCAACACTATTTTAGTGTAAGGTTCGTGTTTTTTTCTTCAGCAATTGAAAAGGTTTAATCTTTGGGGGAAAACGTTTCATTTATTTTCGATTTTGCTGCAACATTGTTTGATAGAGTTATTGGTATATTGTGGTTTGCATTTTGGTGTGGTTTTGTAGTCTTGATTTTGTGGTGTGTGACAATGTTGTGCGTTGGACAACACCAAAAATTTCAAAGCAGTACATTTGGAGGTTTTTTAATTTTGTGGTGGCCGAATGTTACTGAGTTATGGTTGGATATGGGAAATAGGAATTTTTTATGTTTCAGGGGATGGTCTTTGGTGTTTGATATTGTTGTTATTGTTTGTTGTTTTTGGAATTTTATTTGGTTTGTGTAATTATTTGATACTATGTCATTCAAGGGTAAATGTTTTGAGTTGTAAAATAGGAAAGGATGGCGGGTAAAGGACAATCTGATGAGAAGGTATTGACATTACACTTTTATGAATTGGTTGTTATCATTATTTGGGTATGATTTTTAAATAAGTTATAATTTATGTATTTTGATTGAATGTTAGTGTCGGTTGCGGACCTTTTGTTACACGAAGTACATTGTTGAAATT
>Ga0209589_1013787_pt1 | contig 10402 bp, 10 predicted proteins | sample CowpeawhiteBW_FD_187525 | JGI IMG/M metagenome (GOLD analysis project Ga0209589, IMG submission 187525) | Root nodule microbial communities of legume samples collected from California USA - Cow pea white BW (SPAdes) (version 2) | ecosystem: Host-associated > Plants > Roots > Nodule | place: USA...
CCAACAACTGAGGAGGGCAATCTATCTGGACCCATCCGTACTGGCCACAACCAGCACACTCACACCAGCAACACTCGCCAACCCGAGCCACAACTCAAGGGTTCCTCGTGTTCATCCGCCATCCCGAGCCACAACTCAAGAGATGCTATTCCGAGCCACAACTCGAGGAATATCACGTGCTTAACCCCTATCTTGAGCCACAACTCAAGGGATACGTTCTGAGTCACAACTCAAGGAACACCAGCAATCTCACCCTTAAAGCATCACTAGACGCACTGTAGATCACAAATTTATAATCAAAACTCAAAGTTGCAGCAGTATAAATCGTCTGGCGGGGGACACGTACCGCTAGGCGCTGCCAGCTTCCAGACCGCCTGGCGGGTGTCGCGTACCGCCAGGCGCACAACGCCTCAAATACTCAACTCGCTCCAGGTCCCTCCTGGCGGTATTACTCCCACCGCCAGGCACCTCCGTAACAGTGGCTTCCTATAGGTTGAACATCGCCTGGTGCCACAGGCTCTTCCGCCAGGTGCTGCAATAACTGGCACTCACTGTCTTCCTTCTATCGCCTGGCGGAATCGTTCCCTCCCGCCAGGCGCCGTACCAGTACAGTCATCCCTTCTGGTTTATGTTCTCTATCTCAAATTTCTTCCTCAACACTACTAGATTTCTGGTACCAAATATACAACGTATACCCATAACACATTATTTCCTAAGACTTATGCCAACCACAATGTACTCCAACCAAATATGTTCCCAATTCCAACTGTCCCTATTCTAAGACTTTATTTCAAGCAGTATCATGAACCCAAGCAAACCAAATTACTAATACCCATATCAGAAAAATTAGTTCAACATCTCAAGCCTTTCTTGAGCTCGTTAATTCATAAAACCTACCCAACATACGTGCCCACAATCAAGGTAGAAAAACAACTCATGACCCATGGATTTCCCAACCCTTATTCCACCATACTGAACCAATTCCTTCCAGAACAAACCCCCAACTCTTCAACATTGGTTTCATCAAACCTGGTTATAATGTTTGCGTCGACGCCTGGCGGCAAACCCCGTGCCGCCAGGCGGTGCATACCATCTGGGTATTTCCAGATTCTTCCCAACGCCTCTGACTTCACCATTCTTCCTTCTACGCGACTCCTCATCAGTCCCCGCTTATATTCCAACACAATCAAGACAATTCAGACTCAAATACAATGATCGATTAATCCCACTATAATCTACCAGTATCCAATTTCGAATCATAACCAATGGAATCCCAACATTCAACCCTAGAGTTCTTGTACGCTGTTCCATCAATTTACGACTTCAATTACGCTACAATTCAATAAAACACATGCCAGATCATCCCCTAACATTTACCTCTAACTTTTTATCCAGTCATACTCACCCCTGAACCCAGAATATACCAAAATCGCTAACACTAACTCGCGTCGCCTAGCGGTTGATCATCACCGCCAGGCAATTCATAATAAAATTCTAGAAATTGGTGAAATCAACATGTGTCGCCTGGCAGTCGGGTATGTACTGCCAGGCGGTTCCTTCCCATGAACCCAGAATAGGCGTTCGCTGCATGCGCTGCCTAGCGGCTATGAACAACCTGCCAGGCGGTTTCTGGAAAATTTCCAAAACTCAACATTTTCAATCCAATAATACAGATTCAGCAAAACACATATACTTTCAATCATATAATTATGCAATAAACAATATAAGACGTGGTTTAGCTCCCCTAACCTGGATTCCTTCGCTTAAATTGAATTGTTTGAGATACTCCAATGATCGCTACGTCTCCCCCTTCTTGATGTGGTTCCCTATGGCCATTGTTAACTACCATTTAATTGACCTTTATGATCTGTTTTTCAGCTACCCAAGGTTGCCTCTCAACTATCTAGGGTTTTTCCCAACCTTTCATATTCAATTCAAAGCCAAAATGCCAAAAATAATGTTTTTAGTTTGGTTCTCCAAGGTTTGAACCCATAACCATTCAATCACAAGGTAATTACACCACCAATTCAACCAAGTCATGTTTCATGCTTAACAAATCCAATTCAGACATCATATCATTCCAGAACATAATTACATAGATTTAAATAATAAAACAATAACACAAAAGTTAGTATACCTAGGACTCGAACCCAAGTCCTCTCACACAATTTAAGTACTCTCAACCACATGAGCTAGCACTTTTTCACGTCATACTAACCATAATTTAATGTCATAATTATTTCCCTTCCCGTATTTATTAATTAATTATTTAATTAATTAATTAAATTCTACGGGTCTTACAAAGATTCTATTAAATTCATTGGAGGACAATTTTGGGTTAACTAATCTTATCTATACCCACATTTTGTTAACCTTTTATGGAGTTAATGATCTGGTGAGGAGATAAAATATATGTGTAATCATGCATTAGTTTAGACCATTTTTATTCATTTCTGCATTATTGGACTAATTTTTCATCATGCATTATTATCTTGTTTCGGATAATACATTTGGGTTTGTTCATTATTTGTGTAAACAGTTCTAGAGGGAGTTAATTAGATTCAAAACAACATGTTCCACATGTGCTTGGTGATTTTTTCCACGACTTGTGGATTTGGCTTCAAAAGTGCAAAATTCAAAACAATATGTTCCATAAATGCTTGGTGGATTTTTCCACAACCTGTGGGTTTTGCTTTAGAAGATTAAGTGCAAAATAACAAGTTCTACAGGTTGCCTGTGAATTTTTCTATAACCTATGAATTTTTCAACAAGAAATCTAAATATGACGTGGATTGACAAGGATTTAAATGAAGAAGAAAATAAAAGAAAGAGAAAGAGGGGGAAATGGTTAGAGGAGAGAGAAACACACCTAAAAAAAGGGAGAGAACGTGGAAAAAATAAAAGGGGGTGGATCATTCACAAAAAGCTTCTTCTTCTTCACCTTTGTCATTCTCTTGTTCCATCAATTTTATTCTTCTTTTCATTATGCATAACTAATTTCCCTTTTTATTGAAGGATTGATGTAAGACTCTGGATTATACGTTTTACGCTTTACATTTGATGTTTTATTAATGTTATTTATCTCAGTGCCTTGTTTATGGTTTTATTGTTTATTCTATGAGCATTTTCAAAATTGAGAAATTGGGGATTGTTTGCGATTATAAATAAGACAAGTTAGGTTATGTCACAATTGGAAAATTGGACATACCTAATTAGTTTGCAATAAAGATGATTATTGATTTTTCATGATTCTATTGGATTTTTGTAAACTGATCTAAGGGATTGGGAGTTTGAATTCAATGAATAGATTTTACCTTCTAAGGGATTAGGGGTAAAAAAAACTCTGAGTAAACTCAAGTGGAAGATTAGATTGCTTGCATCAATTGAAAAAAAGTAGAATTCTAGAGGAAAGGGTATGAAAACAATTCTCTGACAGTCTTATATTTATTAAAGTTTTTGTTATAATTTGATGCTTGCAGTTCTATTGAATATCATTTGCTTAAAATTACGTAAATTAGAAATCTAATATTCAACGAGTCAATCCCAGAGGACGATATTTTATTACTACATTAACGATTAGTTCACTTGCCAAACAAATGTTTATCATGATTAACACTCTTTCATTGAACGGTGTACTTCTAAATCATATTGTCAACACTTTTATTTGATTTAATACAACAATGATCATCATGTTATCCTTACTCCATATAATTTACCACCATGGATGTGTATGTGAAGGAAATTTATGTTTTATACCATTATGATTCTTGGTCCATCAATCTCAAAGAATAAACACTTTAATGTATTTATGTCCTTTTATAAAAGGATTGAAAATATTGTGGGAAGATGGAGTAGTAACCCACAATGTATCCTTGAAGAAAATTTTCTAATGAAGGCAACTTTGATATGAAAAATGGATAATTTTCTAATATATGGAATTTTAAGTTGATGGATGAAAATGGAAAATGTTTGTCCAATTTGTTTAAAGTATTGTAAGGTGTTTACCCTAAAATATAGTTGAAAACAATAATGTTTTGATTGCCATTAATGATTCTTACCATAGGGTTGTGACATCAAATGCTCCTTCATAAAGGTTGAATGAGGAAGAAATTTGGCAAATAGTACAACATTTATCAAGTGGAGAAGAATATGAGAAACAAAATCCCTCAAGTTAGTGATCAAAAGCACAATAGGACTAATCACAATACTTTTAGGAGTTGTCATATTAGAAGACTTTTTTTCTGCCTCCATAATATTGATGTCATATACATTGAAAGAAATGTATTTCTCAATATTCTATATACAATCATGTACATCAAAGGAAAAACAAAGGATACATTGAAATCTTTTAAAAGAATATGCATTGACCCAACAATAAAGATTGGTTGTTTGTCAATGGGTTATGAATATTAAGATACTAGATGATTATGCTTCCAATTTTATTAGATATTTTAACATGAAGAGAGAAAAACTATTTAGGATGAAGAGTCATGATTGTCACAATTTCATGAAACAATTATTTTCCATTGTGTTCAAAGTCTTGTTTAAACAAACATGGAATTTGTTGACTAATTTTTACTAAAGGATTTTACCAACCACTGAAATTCATTGATAATTATCAACAAATATTTATCGATAGAAAATACCAATAGATTTTTGGTTGTCAGTAAGGACCAATGGATTTTCCTATCTATTGATAAAATTTATCGATAAACATTTTATTGATAGATTTTTTACCTTTGGTAATTTTGATCTACCAATGGATTTTGGTGATTATCGAGTTTGTTAGTAATTTTGCTTCTTTTTTCTTTGTAGCGCATGATGTTCTTCATCGAACCTTCCATTATCAAATTTCATTGTTTAGATTGTGACTCAGGAAAATGCATGACGTGTACAAGGGCATTGCACATTTGTATGCCCTTTTAAACTATTCGGAGGTTGTCCCTGTTAAAATATTGAAAGTTGTAACTAATCATGTCATACATTATTATTTTGTCATGCATTCTATTTCATGACTAACTTAGCATGTCTAATATTTACTCAACTTTATTATTATAATTAGATCCTAAAATGGTCAAAGCAACATTAGATGCCCAAGTTTTATATATTTTTCCCACTTGGTCTAAACTATATGTTAATGCAATGATATTATTTCATAATTTAAATATGTATATTTTGTTAGTAGGGGTTAATAAATGGTATGCAGTATAGTTACTCAATCCTATAAATATGATTAATGATGTGTTGCTAAAAGGTTTGACAAGTGATCTATTAAGAAATGTCATTGAATGGAATAATTATGCCATTAATGGATATAAGTTTGTGATACAAAATAAAAATGAAGGAATGTACAACAAATACTCATGTTTATTGTTTTAAATAGGAACAATCTAATTACATTAAGTTTATTATTATGAAATCTCAATAGAGAAAGTAAAGATGGAGTTTACAAATTGGTCAAACAAAAAATGAAGTTTGATTAAAATGTCAATGATTTAAGTATAGTTGTAATGACATAAGGACAAATGAGTATATTATCTTTTTGTATTTGCTTAACAAGTTGAACATGTATACAATGAAGTGCACTTGATAACCTAAAGTTGTATACCATGTCAATGATGCACAACAAAGGTAAATAGTTATTTCAAATGATGTCTACTAACCATCATTTCCTATAGTATAACAAGGATGGCTAATTGTCATAAAAACTAACACATATAGTAAAATACAATCATGTGCAATTGATAAACCTAAAGTTCCAAGCCAAGACCCTCGATCAACACATGCACCACATACAACTTCTTAACATTTTCATTTATGATCTTCTTCTCACCCATCCCTAATTCATTTATAAGACATATTTTGTCAAATATGGCAAGAAATTTGATGCCTATTCTATCGACGAGTTTTAAGAAAATTAATTACCAATGAATTTTATTAACGGGTTTTACCAGAAACAACCAAAGTCCAAAGGTGGAAACTTTGGCATCCATTTTTCTGATGTAATTTCCTAATGAAGTTTATTGACAAATCCATTATCGTGAAAATATTCGTTGGTAATAAAAATTCTAACTTATCAATGAATTTGTGATAGATCCATTATACACTGATATTTCTGGGAGTAATAAAAGTTATAAACCCGACGGTAAACTTTATTTTAACAATATATTTTCCTTTTGTAAAATTTCATGGGTAATTATGAAATAAAATTCGTCGATAAAATTTGTTTTATCAATAAATTTTTTCCTTCAATAAAAATTTCTTTGTAATTACGAAATTTTTTGTAGTAAAATCACAAAAAAAGCACACAAGGACATTAAAAGCTTAGCACAACCTTAAATATTGAAAAGCTTAAAAATACTTTAGAAAATGTTTAAATCTTTGTTAATCACGGTGTAATTCGCTTTATGTGATTGAAAAGTTATTATCAAAGTTTTCAGATTGAATTTCTATTTATGGAGTTTTCAAAACAATGGTTTAAAACAACAACCAGTGCGTTTAATTGATTATGTCAAGTTTGGATTAATCAATTATATAAACAAAAGTTTGAAACAAATAGTTACAACAGTTTATGTTTTAATCAATTATAGAACATGCATAATTGATTAAATACCTTTTTTAACTAATGCAGGTAGTTGATTCAATGAATTATGAATGTAAGGCCCAATTTTTCTGCCATAATGTTTCAGGGCTGCCTTTAATCTATTGGGCCTAAGGGCTGGCCCAAAGAGGAAAACCAGACCCTAGTCTGCCCTAACTCACACTTTCTACTCACTTTCAGAGAACCTTGAGCTGCAGCTATCAACCCCTCTTCTAGGGTTTGTTTCCTCACCGTTGTCAAGTTCGTTCGAGCTCTTTCCTACTCAACGTAAGTTACCCTGTCTCGTACCATCCCTCCCTTGTTATGTTTTCATATTTTTCCCAGTTAGGGTTTTGTAGGGAGCTCCTCTTATGTTTTGTTCCACTGTTTTTCCAATTTCCTAAACTGTTCCGAAGCTGCTATGTTCACTCTTGTGGTGTCGAGGTCCCCTGCTAAACCCTTTTCTAGGTAAGGGAAGCTAGAACCCTCCTGTTTGTTGGTGGGATTACGGTTGTTTTGCATTTATTTCATGATTGGTTGAGTTGTATGCCGCTGTGGATGTATGAGCTGGTTTTCATTTTTGTTTGGGTACGAAATATGAATGTCGCAGGGAGAAACAGTGGCGAGGTTCGACACACTCACCCAAACGAGCCTGTCTCGCCTAGGCGAGACTTGCAGGAACAGATCAGAGCTACACTCGAGCTCTCGCTCAAGTGGAAGCCCTTGTCTTGAGCGAGACAATATCTCGCTCAGGCGAGAGACGCTCGCCTAAGCGAGGATGCGTGTAAGCTCTGGGCTTGTTGCTTTTGTTTTAGCCCAGGCGAGGAACCTCACCTTTGGGCGAGGGGTTGTCTCGCTCAGGCGAGGAGGGCTCGCCTAAGCGAGGGCACTCCTATCGCCTAAGTGAGGACTCATGGCTTGAGCGAGATCAACTGCGAGTTGTGTTGTTTCCTTCACTTGGCTAAATGAAATGTTTGATTTATGATATACCCTATATAATGTATGAGACCTGCGAAATGAAATGCATGAGATAAGTTGTGGTTATAAATTGGATTGATATGATTGCATGATCTCGGCATGTGAAACAAATGAGATGGTTGGTGTTAAAGTGGCATGGTATTGGCATGAGATGAAATTCCACAACTATGGTTTGAGAGCAATGAAAGGGTATGGAACCACTGGGAAAGAAATGAAAGAGGTGAATTATAAAGAGCTGGTATGCGATGTATATGTGTATGTGTGATAAACCTTTCTTGATTGGTCTGGTATGCTTGGTCCGTGTCAGTGCGTAATTCCTTGAAAATCTCTATGTGGGATTTCAGAGTCGTGCTTCAGTGGTGGGGACGTAATTCCATGACCCCTGTTAGTGGGTGTCCATGGTGGTGCCCCATCTATATAACTTGGTAAGGATTCAAGGTAAGGATTGCATCCTGACACTCTAAGGAGTCAGTTAGTCTCACTTAGAGCAGACAGACTCTTGTGGTGAGAGTAGTAGGAGGCCTGAAACTCATTAAGGACTAACCTTGTGTGTGATGGAATTGATTCATTGTAACACTTGTAACACATAGCTCGGGGGTGAGCAGAGGTATCCGCCACAAGTACAAGCATCCGCTGAATTCGACCAGGTTATATGTATCCGGATGAGTTGAGTCGAGTCTTAGTGTATTGATTGAAAGGTCATAACATGCTTGGATGATATATGTACATTGGACTGTGAAGGTATATTTGATTGCATGATAAAAGTCCTGTTAGCTCTAGCTTACCCTTTGCTTGTTTGATTGCTTTGTTTGTTGTTCTTTTACCTTTGTGATGATCATCAATTTATTGATGGGAACAGATGTGAGAGGTACTCGTGGTCAACAGGGGAGAGATGATTCCGTTGCTTAGTCTTCTCGGGCTGGACTTCCTGTCCTTCTTGGGCTTTCTTTAGGGTTACGACCCATGTACTTGTATATGATTCCAGTAAACTGTTTAACTTGTTTTTTTTTGGGCATCGTGGTGTGTCTTGGATTGTAAGGAGTTATGTTTAAACTCCAGGATTGCGCTGTTATATTATAATTGTATGACACTTCTTTTAATTATGCTTATTAATTAAATGAGACGTTATAATGAAAGATAAGATTCAGTTATAATTCTGAAACTTTTGAAAACACTTAAGCAACATTTGATTTTAAAGGATTAATAGAGCAAAATAATTGATTATATTGTTCTGAAACCTATCAAGAACAATTTAACTGATTACAAATAAACTTAATAGATTAAAAATATTAAAAAGTTTTTTAATCTTAGTTTTACTTTATAGAAACATTTTCTTTCAATTTCTTTTACTTAAGGTTGCATAAGAAATTCACATTACTTTTAATAAAAAGCTAAGACATTAAGTTTGTGAATTTTTCTTTTTGTTATATGGGATATAACTTTATCATTTCTATCTATTGTCAAAGTTAGACTCACTTCATGACCTCTCACTTTAAGCACACGTTAACTCATGTTAATAAGGATGTAAACGCAGTCACTTAAAGTAGGTTATATCACTTTAAGCAAAACGTTGTTTTTTTTTTCTTTGAATGCATATTCCCCCGTTTAAAATGGTATATCTTTTGTGCAATTGAAGCTCGTCTAAGGCCACCAAACAATTATGTGATGAATAATACTATCACAATTTGCAATAGAAAACATTTTTAATTTTTATTTAATGCATATTACTTTGTGGTGAAAAACACGTGTTTGTGGTGATTTTTGTAATGTCTCTATCTATGACAGTGATTTTTTTTCGTCACAGATGTTGTCGCTGATAATTTTTAACGATATCCTTCTATGTTTTCTTCCATATTTTCAGTTTTATGCATAAGAAAGTCTTCCACGCACATTGTCACACAACATCTCATAAGAAGTTCTAAAAAAAAGTTATGTTTCGTAAATAGCCTGTGCTGAAAATACACTCACCCAAAAAATCTTGGATACAAAAATTACCAAAGAAATTGCAAATCATGTGCTATATTAAGAATATGTGTTTTTCTATCAACTCCATTGCTTTATTGCATTTCAACATATTCGATCTGACAAATAATCCCGTCTTCATGATCATAATGCTTCATGCAAATCAATTTCATTCCATTATTACTCCTGAAAATATGTTCTTTATTAGTTAAAAGTACATAAATGTTTTGTTAAACCTCATTTTTTTTTTCACCAATCAAGTAAATTCATTCACAAATAATACACTGCAAATTTAGAGAGTACTGTCATTTTAAATCTCTATCATTTTGTTTTTATAGTGGCAACTTGCTAGTTTACAGTGAACTTGTCTTTTTATTTTGGCAACTTTTTCTAAGACTAAATAAATAATGTTTTAACCCAAAAAAAAAATCATCAAAAATGTTATTAAAATTTGAGATGTGGTATTCAAATCAAAGTTTCAAAGATAAAAATGTCAAAGCGCGTAACTTGGTTGTAAGTGATTCCAGCATGAGATATGGTGAAAGTTTTATAGAAAACTAGATCGAATCCCATATATAGGAACAGAAAATTATTAAAGACATTAAACTTGAAACAAAATTGATGTGCTCTAGCATAATGTATTTGGATAATCAGTTAACTAATCATTCATTATAATAATAATAATAACTTGTTAACTAAGAGCTCATTCACAAATTTCATCGAGAAGTTTATATATATATATATATATGGGCGGAGCTTTTTGGGAGCAGGGCCTGGACCCTCAAAATTATGAATTTTTTGATTTATATATATATATATATATATATATATATATATATATATATATATATATATATAATATAAAAATATATATAATTTTTT
>Ga0209589_1013788_pt1 | contig 10401 bp, 6 predicted proteins | sample CowpeawhiteBW_FD_187525 | JGI IMG/M metagenome (GOLD analysis project Ga0209589, IMG submission 187525) | Root nodule microbial communities of legume samples collected from California USA - Cow pea white BW (SPAdes) (version 2) | ecosystem: Host-associated > Plants > Roots > Nodule | place: USA...
AATTCTCATGAAATTGATACATACTAACTCCTAGGATCCAAATTATCTCCTAGTACAAACAATCCAAAATTTCTTCCATATTTTTAATAATCTCAAATTCAAGATTGAAAATATAAGAACATACAAGCAATCCAAAAAAATTAAATCCAGCGAATCCAAAAATAATCCAAATCGTAAAAATAAACATACCAAGGAGCGGGGGATTGAATGGAGGCAATGGCAACGGCACCGGAAGAACCTCCTCGAGCTGCGTGCAGTGGCGGTGGAGGCAGACTGAACAGAATCGTAGTAGCCGTTGGTGATGGTTGCTCGAAGAAAAAACATGCTGCGGCTCCGGTGGCAGTGCACGACTCCTCAACGGTGCAGCGACGGTGGTGGTTGGTCGAAGAAGAAAAAGAAGTCGCGGCGGTGCGGTGCTGCGACGAAACGATGCCCTGGAACGTCGGAGGTGTGCGAGATGGTGGGAGCTCTGCGTCGGAGGTGTGCGGGACAGTGGGAGCTGTGCGGGACGGTGGCGCAGAGCTGCGCTGGTCGTCGGAGAAGGGCGGAGCAGTGCGGTGGTGGTTGGTCGAAGAAGAAGAAGTCGTGGCGGTGCGGTGCATGCGACGAAACGCTGGCCTGAAGCGTCGGAGGTGTGCGGGAAGATGGGAGCAGTGTGTGACGGTGGTGCTGGTCGTCGGAGAAGTGAAGGTTGGCCGGAGAAGATGAAATCGCAGAAGAACGGAGATCACTGCACAATGAAGGAATTGGGGTTTTTTAACCCTACGAAGGGATACTGCCTCGGTTATTCAAAACCGAGGCATATTGTACCCTTACTGCCTCGGGTAGGCGCTGAATTGAGGCATATATTACCACTACTGCCTCGGTTAGTACAGAACCGAGGCATATTCCTTCAGTAAAAAAAAATAAAAAATTCAAATTAGGGGTCAACGCAGTGGTCAAAATAATTACATGTCTCTACTGCCTCGGTTAAGAGAGAACCGAGGCATATTGCATCAGTGAAAAAAATAAATTAATTAAATTAGTGGTCAACGCGTTGAGTCAATTTTTTTAGCCATATGCCTCGGTTATTATGACAATCGAGGCATAAAAGTTGAATTTAATTACAAAACTGCCACCGCGTGCTTTTATGCAGCAGGTCCGCAGGAACCGAGGCATATACAGCGCTGTAAAAGCTCTAAAATGCACTAGTGAAACAAGCATCAAGAATGACACAAAAGGGAAATGGGATAAAGGAAAATAATGATGGCCCTAAGAGGAAAATTGCTTACAAGAGTTGAGCTTTATTCAAGTCAGGATCCTCTCCAACTCTCTCCTTCAAGATTGACTACATTATTAGTAAGAAAAATATAGTACACACTAGAAAAAAATAGAGTACAATGTCATGAACCAAAGGCATCGACTTCAAACTAGGACGCATAGTAATGAAGACCACAATGCATTTTATGAAAAAATAATGGAGGAAGAAAACATTAGAAACCCACTTGTAATCTAGGAGAAAAGTTATTGCTGCAGTCAACCAAGGAGAGCACCCATGCCTCAGACCAACATTGATCACCACAGAATGGGCACCAACGTCCACCACTGTTGCCACTGAACCAGCACCATTATCGTAGACGACTAAACCACCACCATCGAATGGGCACCACTAAACGACCGTTGTTGCCTTATTTGACTAAACGACCATGCATTTCATCTCTGTCTTATTATTATTTTTTTATTATGATTATTATTATTATTATTATGATGATTACTATTAGTATTAATTTATGTGCTAGTTCTAAACATGTCAAACCTTGCAAAATTTGAATTAGTGGTCTTTGATATTACGAAGAAGAATTATTTATCTTGTATATTTAATGCTAAAGTACATTTAGATGCAATGAGTCTTGGTGATGCCATTAAAGAAATAAATAAAGCATATGAGCTTCTGCAACAACAATATCGTGAAAAGGGATTTCACAAATATTCTGAATTTATTTCATGACTTTTCACTACAAAAAAAATGATAATTAGTGGATGTTTTTTATCAATTTGTGGGGTTTTTACCCTCTGTAAATTAATTTGTGTGGGTTTTCTAAACCTCTATAATTAGGTTAGCCACAACGTATTTATGAAAGTTTTTTATGACCCTTGGTATTCGAGTTATATTGCGGAGGTTTTTATGTGGAGGGTTTTAACCTCTTCTATTGGTTACTATTATTTTGTGGAGGTTTGAAACCTGCTTTATTTGTAACTATTTTACAATTACCCACCTATATTTATAATTTCTTAATTTATTTAAATTTTTTTATAATAAGAAATAAATAAAATATATAAATTTGTAAAGTACACAAATTAACCAAAATTAATTTTATTAATGATTTAAGATAAAGTGCATTCATTGGAAACTATAATGTAACCATAAAAAAATACATTTGTGTCCAGAAGTTAAATTTTTTTAAAAGTAAGCTCATAAAGTAAAATACATGTACTAAGTCATCCAACTATCTAGAATAAGAGGTAGTCTTTCTTTTACGATCATGAATAATGATAGACAAAATGTAACAATTGAGTCAGGGAGTGTTTAATAGTTTTTTGGATAGCAATCAAACTCTACAATTGCAACATGGAGGTAAAGAAGAGGTTTAAGGGAAAATAAAATAAAATAATTACAGAGATGATGAGAAAAGGTAGAAATGCAAAGGATAAAAACCTTAATTTGGATTAAGAGTAATAAAATGTTGCCATCAATGTTGAGGCTAGCATTCCCGAGAGCATTACCCACCTACATTGCAATAGGGGGCACCAAGCCAAGGATAAGAAAAGACATGCAAGAGATCTAAACCAAAAAATTAATTAGGGGGGAAGGCATAGGCTAATGTAATGCTGTCAAGAAATCTATGAAAAAAATATTCCATGAATGTTTGTCAAATAGAGAGCCAAACATTTTAAAATAAACATGCCCCAAGAACAAACAATCTAAGGTTCTAATTGGTCCTTGATGAACTCCTTCAGCCTGAAAACCAACATTTCAATCTGCAAGTAATGAAATGGTGATTTAAGTCAAGGTGGGTTGAATTGGCTATTTAAAACTTTTTCAAAAGAAAAAGACCCTTCTTCTTTGAATCAATTAGACATCAAATTTGAATGCAAAAGCTTCAAAATAATACACTTTCAACTGATCAAAAATAAAAACAACAGATTAATTTGTTCATAAACTTATGAATTAACATATTAAAATTTCAAAATAATCGGCTAAAATACTATGAAATTATGCAGAAGGCAGAATTCATGAATTTCATTTAACCAACATACTTTCTTATACAAGATTCGTTCCAAGCAGTATTTCTAACAAGATTACACTAGGATAATACACAAAAACGCATGCCAACACAATAAAGATTGATTTGCTTGGTTTTCTTCAGATTGTAAAGTGAGTAAGATCAAGGAAAGAGAATTGGACAACTGTTTTTATACGGGTTCACTCAATCACAAAGCTACATCCAATTTATTAGGACAATCTAGGCCTAATTTCCACTATTATCAAAAGTTCTACAAACCACAAACCAATATTACACTTTTGAACAATAGAATCATCAAGATTTTTTACTCATACAAAAATCTTAACTACAACTCTATAAGAAACACACTTACAGACTTGGAATCACACTAGAACATAACAAGATGAACAAGAACTATAAAACCTGATACCATACACGAGTTCTTCAAGCTCCAGCCAAGCCAAAATACCTCTAAGATCAACTAAGATCTTCAATCTATACCTTGCAGTTGTGTGATTCAGAGAGAGAGAGTTTTCCTTTGATGAATGACTATTTTTCGTGCTAAAAACTTAACATTGTACCTCTGCTTTCTAAAACACAACTTATATAATATGGTCATAAGTGAAATCGATCGGTTGAATTTTCCTATAATTTGTTGATTTCACTTTATTTAAGTGAAATCAGTCGATTGAAAAATAACTCAACTGGTTGAATACATTCATACTACAAACTATATATAGCAAGTCTTTTAACATGTTAAAACCCATTTCAACAGATTAAAAAGGACAAACTAAGATTAACAAGACATGTAATCTATGTCATATAGCTTACGAATATGGTATATCATGTAACATCATATTCTACTATTTATTTCCAGATTTAACACTATAGAAACATGATCATCAAGTTGATCTTCACCAATCTTCATCAACCACATATGATTCCATGCACTTTGCTTTATCAAATCTTTGCACCAAGGTTGCTTGTGCTAACACAATCATCTACAAAAGATGCATGCACAATAAATCTATTGAAAGCATCATGTAAAAAAGTAGGAAACTAATCACGTCTTGTACTCAAATCTTAGTGTTGGGTTCTTGAAGCAATTGTCATTCGCAACTTCGTCTGTCTCAATTCTTATATGTGCACAACATTAACAAAAAAGCTTTAAAACCATCTTAAGTTTCAACTAATGTAATCACTAATTTATTTTAATCATGAATGTCTAGGATAAACCTAAAACAAAGAAGTTATAATAACGATTATACTATATGTAGTTCAACATATGTACTTACTAAACAACGCATTACCTCAGTACTTTCTGAATAAAATGTTGTACATGTAACAAGATTGTTTGGATTGGGATCCTAGAGCAAATAGATAGCATAAACCCATATAGATACCATACAAGGCTAGTGGAAACTGCTAAGTGGTAATTATTGAATAAGTTTGCCATTTTAGATAGTGGAAGTGGTCTAACACCTCTATCCTACAAAACCAATAGGAAGATAAATGTAAGTTTGCATGACCATAAATAGCAAGCCAACAAAGCTATTACAAATTTGCCACAAAATAAATAGAAAGTTACCCAACAAGATAACTAAGCAAGTGCTCAAAATCTGTTTAAAAAATCATCACTAAAAAACACATAAAGTACATTCAAAAATAGAAAGTTCATTTGATCTTATGTTTATATATCAAGTATTTTTCGTATAAATTGTAAATCGGAAGTGTCACCAGAATAATATCAAATTTGGTGTAAGTTTTAATACACAGAAAGAGAATAGAGTTAACTAACCTAACAAAAAAGTGAACTAGAATACAAAACTCAAATCAATATATATATATATATATATATATATATATATATATATATATATATATATATATATATATATATATATATATATATATATATATATTTGCATACTTTGTTATACAATATTATCTTTTCCTTGATTTCATATAACATGTAGAGTGTATCTTAACTTACTTCATTAGTTAGACATTCAACAAGCAGCTTGAAATAATCACCACATATATCCAATTCACCTCGTACATACAACCGTAAAAGCTTACCATCAGCATTTAAATAAACCTGTATTCTGAGATATTAAAGCTTATGAGAAATGGAAGAAAGCAAGAAACTACTTGAAAAGACAAAGCTTATGAAATCACATACCTTTATGTTCATAGAAACATCTTTTTCTAGCTCCTTGCATATATAATTGTCATATTTTCTCTAACATTCTTTGTGTAGGAGCATTACCCTCTAAGTAACAAAAGGTCGCATGCCACTAATTATGTATCAACATGAAATAATGAAATTTCTTTAGCTGCTTAAAAATAAATAGGCAAAACCATGGTTAAAGGAATAAAGTTCTTACATGAAAGGTGAAGCAGAACACAACAATGATTAACATTCTTCCATGAACATAACAACTTCTCTAAAATAACACTTGTATTGAAGCACATGCCATAATTACAGAACAAAACTCAATTATTACAATAATTTAGTACAAAGACATAATTTATTGAAATTTCTTGTTACAACTTATTTCTCAATTGACAGTACCATATTGTTCATAAGTTGTGAATTCATTATGCCTAAACTAAAGGTTGAGATAATTCCCTTACCAATGGTTAATTGCTCATGTTTTCTTTAAACCTCCACTTTTCTTTCTGCTTACATAGCAGTAGAGAAAGCTAAAGCTTGTTTTGTCATGTAAGTAAAAATAATAAGTTAAGGTCTATTCAAAATATTTATTAAGTAAAAAACTTGAAATATAGTAATAAGTACATCTACTCAAGGTAGAGAAAACATTCACAGATTTGATAATTACATAGACCTACAACATGTTGTGACTAAATGTCTTCTTAATTGATCTCAAATCCCCTACTAGTAACCTTTCGAGCCTCCTCTATCCGCCCAAGCTCGAGCAAAGGGAACCCAAACATGCATATATGTAGTTTCTTCCTTCATTTTGATCATCTTGCAAAATTTATACCCAACATGTGCAAACATAACAATGAATGAGTGTGCAAGTGTGAAATTTCTATTCGGATTGTTGTGTGCAAACTATCAAAAATTAGGTTTCAACATTCTCTTGTGTGACAAATTAGACAAAAGTGAGTCGCGATACCATGAATGTAGGGGAATCAGAAGTGGAATGTTAGGAAATCAATCAGAAGAGGAGGCTCCTAAAAGTTGTCAACAACTCCAATGGAGTGATAGAGTGACCAAACAAGGCAAACAACTTCGATGAGGGATAAGGCTGCCTACGACGGGGAGTGGACGGTGGAGCTAGAATTAAGAGTGACGAAGTGGGCGACAAAGGTACAGATGCTAGTGAAAGGGAGAATGTGCTTAGGTTTTCTATTTTGTGGAAAATGTTTTAGAAGAATACAATTTCTAAAGGGAATGAGCAAAACAAATAAGGGAAAATGGATTATAATATGTGGAGGTCACAAACCTCCTAAAAGAACTACAAAATCCCCACTATTATCAGTGTTCAGAGAATCGATCAAAATCATCTTAAATCTTGTTTATTTGTGGGGTTTAATAATCCCCACAAAATAATCTTTTTTTATAGTGTTTTATGACTGAACAAAACAATGAAACTTTTTTATGAGAAAGCGTGAGATCTGTTCAACTAGTTTTGCTCTATTCCCAGAAGTGAATGCAACAATATTTTTTATTAATATTTTCATGGTCATAGTTGTGGCCTTGGTTGTGGTTGTGGTCATAATAGGAATCATGGTTGTGGACATAATCATAAAGAAAATTTCAAAAAGACATTTTATCATCAGAAATGGAACAATAAAGTGAAAAAAAAGGAAAAGAAAAAGGTGAAAATAATGACAAATAAAAGGAAAATATAAGTTATCATTGCAATGGTAAAATTCATTTGAGTTGTACTTGTCATACACTAAAGCATCTTAAGAATAAAAAGAACACAGGAACACATTTTTCTTATGATGATGGTGTTTTTGATTATGGTCACATGTATGCCACTCATTTTGATATTATTATTTTCTTTGCTAAACAAAATGGAAGCATTGATCACCTCATTGGTGATGGGAGTGTAAAGAAATAGATTTTCGCATATTATGTTTTTAATATTAAGACAATGCTTTATATTTTGTTTCATGTTTCATGTTACTTGTATATAATTTTTTCCTAATCAATAAATATTTTAAATCTTCTAAATATATTTCCTTCTTCTTCTTCTCCTTTTACATAGTAATATCTAATATTTATATTTATATTTATATGAAGAATGAATTTTGGCACTACCACCAATAATGAAGATTTGTGTCTTGTTGATAGTACAACAACTTATACAATTGTCAAGAGTAATAATTTTTTCTCTTATTTTGTAATGCAAGAAATCAATGTTAGCATTATTTCTAGTATTACAAATATAATTGAAGGATCTAAAAAATGTGTATTGAGAAATTATTAGCCTTTTTTTATGGCTAGTACTACACATATATTAGTACAATTGAAATGTGTGTCATTGTAAGCCAGAAGCTTACAAATATAAATGAATTTCTTGTTTGGCATGATTGATTGGGTCATTCTAGATCTATCATGATGCGAAAAAGAGTTGAAAACTCAAGTCGACACTCACTTAAGAGTCAAAAACTCACTGGTGCAAATATATATTAGATCAAATCTAGAGCATATATTGTATCAGTTCTACAACCGATCTAATATACACTGATGTAATATGTAAACAGATATTAGATCAGTTTTGAAACAACCAATCAAATACTTTAAACTGAAAAGGCAAAATAGATATGGGCTCAAACTCCCTATCTCAACTTGAATATCTTAATTTAAACAACATACACAACAATTAAACATGAATCAACAATACAAATTACATAAAATAGAAAAAATCTCTAGAAAATTCCAATCTTGCATCCCCAAATCAAAATGAACGCTAAAAATAAAACAACTCTAGAAAATTACATAATCATCTCAAGCAAGTAAATAAAATTTTCCAAACTTCATAAACAATACAAATTATTGCAAGGAATTATTAGCTTCAACATAAACCCTTGGAATACCCCAATCAACCTTAATCTCCCTTAGAATAAACCCAAATCAAGAAAGAAAAAAATAGATAAAAAGAGGGAAGAAGGGTGAAGCTGAACCTCTTCGACGTTGGAAACATAGGTGGAATGGCGGTCCAATGCAACAATAGTGGAGGCACGAGAGAGAGAGAGAGAAAAGAAGAAACCTTTGCATTCAGTGAACGAAGTGGCGACGTTAGGGTTAGGGCTCGTGAGTGGTGATGTTAGGGCTAGGGCTGATGGGCAGCAACATTAGGGCTCAAAGGTGGCAACAACGGTGGTGAGTAGATGATGTGATCCCAACAAGGCTTATAGCTTGGGCCAACGCCTAGGCCCAAATCATGCTCAAGGCCCAATCCATGGCCCACATGCATCTCAATCCCAAAGCCCACCAAGAGGCCTAATAACAAGGGGCAAGCTAAAAAAGATCCAATTGGGCTTCATCCAAGATGGCCCAAACCCACATGTGCTTCTCACACCCTTAACATGGGCCACAGAAGATGTGAAGATTTGAAGAGGTGTATCAAAGAGCAATAGAATATCAATAAGATTGGCCCATTATTTAGGCCTTCTTTTCTAGAATAATAAGTCAAACAATGTGTAGTTGAATTGATAAAATTGGGCTTAACTAAGCCCAATAGGAGATTTGGCCATGAGCTACCAAAGGTCCAAGGTGGACTAAGTGGAAGTCAACATTCCTTCCTATACCTCATGGATTTTATGCATCTAAGGGCTAGGAATGCTTCCTCCTTTTCCAAGGCATCATCCAATGGCCATGAGCCTTGCTCCTTTTCCAATAGATGCGTAGTGTTGAGAGTAGTCCACTTCTATTGCCTTTTGAGAGTCACTTGAGCTAGAGGATTGAATTATCTCCTCTAGCCACCCTCCTCTATCTTCTCTAAGATAGACTTCATTACTCACCTTTCACTCCAAATTCCAAGAACAACCTTCAACCTTCACCTTGCTTCCGCCAACCCACACTCTTCCATGGAGCTCTCTTCTTCACCTTCATCCAAGGGGTTCCACCAGTAGAGGTGTTGATCAATGGTGAGCAGTGAAGGTGCGAGGGAGACATGAAATAAGCTTTCAATGAACGAAAGGGTGACATTAAGGCTTGTAGGCGACGATAACAGTGGTGAGCAGTAGTCATCGTGAAAATGAACGTATTAGATCGATTATATAGAGAACCGATATAATATTCACATATTAGATCGGTTAAAAATTCAACTGATCTAATATCCTTCCCAATATTTACAAGTTTTCCACTACATTTTTCTTTACATTAGTTCTTGCATAACTGGTCTAATACCATGTTTTAGAACGTTCTCTTTTGCACTAGTGACTTATTTTGTCCAAAGATTTCTCATGTATTGCATGTTCACAAGGAAAGTTAATAATAAGACCATAAAAATAAAATAGAGTGAGTCAATCTCATTTTTAGAACACATACGGGGTGATATTTGTGGTTAAATACATCCACATGTGGATCATTTAGATATTTCATGGTTTTTAATGCATCAACTAGATGGTCACATATTCATTTATTATCAACTACCAATCAAACATTTCCAAAGTTATTAGCACATTTAAGAGCTAATGTTGGTGAGTTTACATCTCATGCTTTTCATGAGTATTGTATATCAATTAGAATTGAAGTTGAGCATCCAATAACACATGTTCATACTCAAAATGGACTTGCAAAATAATTAAGAAAACATCTAAAAATGGTTGCAAAACCATTATTTATAAGAGTTAATCTTCCAATGGCTACTTGGGGGTATGCAATTTTGCATGCTACAATATTGATTTGCAAAGCCAACAAGTTATCACAAAATTCAATTGGTTTTTAGTTAGTAACTTAATATTTCTCATTTAAGAATTTTTGTGTGTGGTGTGATGTGACCCCAACAAGCCCAAGCTCAAGTGCATGAACAAGCCCAAGCCCACATCAAGGCCCAATCACTAGAAGCATGATGAGAAAGATTCACATGGGCCTCTCACAAGATGATCAAGTCAATCATGGGCTTTTTACATTATTTACATGGGCTAAAGAAAT
>Ga0209589_1013791_pt1 | contig 10398 bp, 6 predicted proteins | sample CowpeawhiteBW_FD_187525 | JGI IMG/M metagenome (GOLD analysis project Ga0209589, IMG submission 187525) | Root nodule microbial communities of legume samples collected from California USA - Cow pea white BW (SPAdes) (version 2) | ecosystem: Host-associated > Plants > Roots > Nodule | place: USA...
TATATATATATATATATATATATATATATATATATATATATATATATATATATTAGTTTCTCTTCTTTCAAAAATATGTAGATAAAAATGTCAATTTAACTCACCCTAGGCTTGATCCACATGGGTTTAGGCAAAAAAAGAAAATTCACAAGGCCAAAAAATCTCACATTGAAAAGTTCACAAAATTTATGTAGGTCAGGTAAGTCTATGAGCTTTTATTTTTAAAACATAAAAATATTTTTTTAAAATATATTATTAAATTTTCGATTTAGGTCGGTCTGTCTTGACCTTCAGTCAAATCGTTCATTTGGCTCGAGCCGGCCTGTCTTGACCTTTGGTCTAGATTAGCCTGTATCGACCTTTGGCCTAAGAGACTCGGCTCGATCTTTGACTCAGACTAGTATCGTTTTAAAGAGTTAATTAAAGTATTTTAGTGTCAAATTCACTTTAGCCCTAACTTTAACCCACTTGAGAAGGGGCTTAGAGGGTTGAGACTCTTTTTGACCCCTTCATTTGGGTTAGGACTGACCCATGGGTCAATAGCCAAATTGACATATCTATATGTTGTAACATCACATTTAATAGTTTTAAACTACTAAACAAAATATTATATAATGATAAAACAAAATAGATAGTGAAGACGAATATAAGAATATTAATACAGTTACCCCATATTAATGGAAGAGAAGATAAAGAGGTAGAAAAAAAAACTTTTCCTGAAGGAGTTCTATCTCTTGCATCTCCTCTTAATAAACATGAGAGTGGATGTCGCGAAAAACTATAGAAGGAGGTCAAATGAGATTTATAAAATTGTTAGAGGATGTCTAACAAAATGTAAGGTCATAATAACTTATTAATAATGTTTTATTTTTTAGTTATACATATTTCATGATTAATTATGAATAACATATTGACTTGTTGTTTAGTGGAAGTCGTATACTAGCGAAACTCACAAGGAAGTTTTGTTTTCCAAGATTGTCATGACATATTGATTATTGATATTATTACTAAAGATCACTCTAGTCATGAGTTGAGATGTGAGTTTAACCAACGGTTTCTATGGGCATCTACCATTCATATAATGAGGTTGATCCATATGTACTTCCTACTCATGGTCATGTTATCATAAAAGGTAGTTGTGCTATCGAGGGCTTAGAAAAGGAGGAAATACACAAAGATATGTGCCATTAATGTAGGTTGTTTGTTGGATAAGTTTTTCCTCATTTAGTGATCATTAGAAGAGTGTAACCAAGAGGCTCAACCATGCACACCCTATCCATGCATGATGATTTCACTATAGTGATGGTCAAAGAAGTTAGAAGTGCCACTACTCCAATTGTAATGCCCACAATGGAGGTTACATTAGTGGGAGAGACCCTTGGAACACTCATTGCATAACCTACACCAAATTAAGAAAATTTCAAAAATCAATCTAGTATATTTGGTATATATCTTTTTATCTATATATTTGTCTTATTTAGATTGTCATATCACAATATTTGTTATTATGTTTTACAAGATCCCAGGAAGAGACCAAAAGTCCCAATTTTGTTTGTTTTTAGTTCTGAGCCTCAATCACAAATACACTAAAATGTTAATACAATTTAGAAGTTGGTCATGATTTCACATTATTTGTTTCAGACATCTTGTGTCATTCCTTGGGATACAACAATTTTTAATGTCGACAATGATAATAGAACATTGTATATAAATATCAATGATGTTTTTGAAATCACCTAAGGTAATTAGATGCTTAAAATTATAATCCAATTATGAATTATGTGAGTACACTTTAAATCTCTAAACATTATTTATTCAATTTATGTTTCATGAGATCGACTATTGTTGCATATATTTGTGTTAATAATGTAGATATATAAATCAATTAATTGTCAACAGGAGGAATGTTGAAATCTATGGTTTCCATGAGCCTCAATCTATGCAAAAGTTTGTAAAAAAAAATGGAATGTCAAACTTACGTTCTATGGTGGATTCAACAATCTTGAAATTAATATTACATGGTGCCTTTTATTAATTCGTAATTATAACTCACTACCTTTATATGTTGCATAATTAAAGTAACATTACTAATTTATTTAATTATTTTAGGCTTCATTAACGATTGATGCTTATTTGTCCCACCAACAATATTGTCATGTGGTTTTATTCATTACATTGAAAATCACGGAAAAATATGAAACTTGTGAAACTTGTAGTATAAGTGTATGTTTTAATTACAAAATAATATCTAATTATAATTCGTATAATAGTAAATTATTAATGCCTTTTTTAGTGTCATTAATATGTATGCAATCCACTTCGTTGTTTCATAATCTACGTTGGATTTATTTTAAGGTATTTAGTTTTTCATTCAAACTATTAAAATCATGTTTTTTTAGTTTTTCAATAAATTAACTTCGTTGAATTTCATATATTAGTACAATAGACAATAAGGAAATTTTGAGTGTGGCTATAATATAGTGCATTGGATGTGGATCATAATTCATTTTAGTGTTGTTGAATCCTACGAGTAAATATTAACACATCTAAATATTATTAGAAAACCAATTAGAGGTTTCATATATGTTATTATGAAGACCAATATTATTTTATATTTGAACTTTTATAGATGATGAGTCATTGGGCACAAATATAATTAAAGAAATTCATCATGAATGAGCAAAGGACTTTTCACAAATTAAACTTATGCTTATTATGATTTATGGCTATATGTGGTTCTTAGACATTGTCTTTCAAGATAGCTAGTTTAGTTTTTATTAATAACTATGGTTACTTATATTTTAATGCTTACATTAAAGTGTTGATATACTTTATTTTTGGACAAGTTTTTTTTTTTATTTGTAAGTTTGGATAATGCAAAAGTTTATTTTCTTTGTAATCTAGTATGTTCATGATTTACATTTATAGGTTGGGAAAGGAACAAATGTAATCAAATTGTTTAAAAAAAAATAACACAACATATTACATTGAAACTTAACAATGTAATATTGTCAATTTCACTCTGGCTAAAATATAAATTGATGTAAAAGAGGGAACATTTTCTCAACCAATATAATGTGTCTTTCAAAATAACTTTACAATCCATTTATATATTAGTCAATATTTAAACTGTTGCTATATATATATATATATATATATATATATATATATATATATATATATATATATATATATATATATATATATATTACATTGGTTTGACAATAAATGAAAAATTTGTCTCATTTTTTACACCAGTAATATCTTCATCAATTATGAGGCCCACTTTCTGTGTCTTAAGTTAATGGGCCTAACTCTAGTGAGTAAAGGCCCAAGCTAGCCACTTGTTTTGCCAAGACTCTTCCATCTGCCCAGTTACTTCCTTTCTTATCTCCTTTCTCCAAAATAGTTCATCCCTCTTCTCCCCCTACTAAAGCAGAACTTGAGTTAGGGCACTTGCAAGTTTCCCTTTGAGATTATTGCACGTTCTCTTCCAAGCTAACTAAACGCTCCCCCTTCGCGTAAGTATAGCTCTAAACCCCTATCCTTTCATTTCTTTTTTGTTTGGTAGCTCTGGTTCCACGCGAGTCTCAGTTATGGTCTCATTTTCGCGTAAGTATGTCTTGCTTGTTTTTTCTCAAAATTGTGTTTAAAATGTTGATTGATGCTTTGATTGTATGAAAATGAGTTGTGTTTGGTTTGGACTGGATTCTGGTCTTTTGCATGTGCGAACAGGTGATGAGCCTATTAATCTCGCCCAAGCGAGTAGCTCTCACCTAAGTGAGAGTAGCAGGAAACTTACCCAGGTTTCTGCTTGAGTTGTCGCTCAGGCGATGAGCTCTAGTTTGAGCGAGAGTGATCTCGCCCAAGTAGGGAGGTCTCGCTTAAGTGAGAACTTACAAAACCTCACAGTGCTCCATGTTTGCAATCTCTCCCAGGCGAGAGCTTTTAGCATGAGTGAGAGGCTCATGTTGCTTGAGTGAGAGCTCTTTAGCCTGAGCGAGATTAACAACATAATTGTTTTAATTGCTTGGTTGCTTCCATGATTGATTGATTTACTCCTTAAAGCATAAAGTATGATACCATGTATGTTTTATGCGATGTAATGAGACTAGAATTGATGTGCTTGGTATGAAGTGAAACATGACTTGGTTGGTTGGTTGTGCATTGACATGAAATTATGATGTTTTAAGATAACATGTGGATTTGGTTTGAGAAATATAGATATAGTATGAGCTAGACGTAATTCCATGAGACTTTTGGCGAGATTTCACAGTGGTGTTGTAGTGTATATAATCAGATAAGGATTCAAGAAAGGTTACATCCTGAAACTCTAAAGAATCAATCAGACTCACATAGAGTAGACTGATTCAAGTGGTGAGAGTAGTAGGAGGTCCTAGTCTTTGGCAGGATAATAGCCCTAAATGATTATGGACTAACCTTGTGCATGGTAGGGTGAAACCCATTGGCAATGGCTCTGTAAAGCGGTAGAGGCCACCACAAGTGCAAGCATCCAATGAATCTGATCTTTTTATATTTATCCGGATAATTGAGTCAGAGGGTCTTTATTGTTTGCCATCACATGCCTTGTGTGCTTACTGAAAATGTTGGTTTAAAATATGCTTGTTTAAATATATGATGAAGAATTTTTTTTTATCTCTAACTTACCCTCTCTTGTTGTGTTTGTTCCTTGTTTAGTTTTCCTATTTGTGATGATCACAAATACTTGGTGTGAGCAGATGTGGAGGTGATCGCGATGTCGGTGGAGACGTAGTTGTTTAGTCTAGATTTTTTAGTGTTATAACTTTCTGAGCACCCTGTTGGAACTATTCTACTTTAAATTCCTTGCTCTGTGAGCAATCTTTTGCTAAATTGTTGTTGTTTTAGTTCTGTTATTGGCATTGTCTTATGCCTTTGGTATTACTTCTAGTATATTATGAATAACTATGATGTTTGAGTCTTTTATACTTTATGACTCGTGCTTTAATTATTTATAATTATGTTATGCTTTATTTATTAAAATTTTTCTATTAAATTGGGATGTCACATCAATAACCAAATTAATGTGAAAACTTATAAATAACCAATATAACATTTTTTTTATAGTAGTGCAAAGGAAATAAGGATCACCTACAAAAGATAAAAATTTTCAATAAAAGAATAACAATTACTTTTTTTTCACAAACTTTGTTATTTGTATTACACTCAAAATTGTGTTTGCATATGATACTTACTCCTAAGTCCTTGAAATTTGTAACCAACAAAGAAAGTTATATAATTAAGCTACATTTGGTAATGATGACTTATCCTTTTTCAAACAAGATTGTTTATCCTCAAAGGTAAAAAAATATAAGAAATTTATATATATATATATATATATATATATATATATATATATATATATATATATATATATATATATATAGATATATATATATATATATATATATATATATATATATATATATATATATATATATTATAACAAAAATCCCTATATTTTTATTCACTTTAATAAAAATTTTCTTTTTAACTCTTTAACTTTGTTCTTAGTTAAAATATTATTAAAAGCTTTGACTTGACCATATTTCTATTTACCACTATTTCTTAACTTAATATATGTTGTTAATAAATTTTAAAAGCTAATATATTTCTTTGCAAAAATTATAAGAAGAAAAAAAAAAGATAAAAAGACTTATACATAAATAGTAGTTATATATTATAAAGTTATAAATACTGATTTGGTACCCCAACTTATTGGGAAAATTCAATTTGGTACCCGAACTTTAGGAATGTTCAATTTGATATCCAAACTTTTTAAACGGGTTTATTTTAGTACCTTCCGTTAAATAGTAGATAACGACGTTTGGCTTCTGTTGAGGTGGCACTGTGCTGGGGATACGTGGCAGAAACAATGGTTCAGATAAAATGAGTTGGAATTCCCCTTTATTTGTAAACTTTAAGTGCCCTATTTTGTGGAGAGTGCCCTAATAGGTGGTTTTCTCTTCTTCTGATTTTTCTATACATTGAAGAAATGTTAAGGGCTCAATCATCTTCCTCTTGCTCTCACAATTCATGGTTGATGCGAAATCAAAGCTTGTTCTGTACTAGTGGTGGCTGTAGAGGGTTGGGTGAAGCACCTACATGCAATTGCGGAGTGGAAACTGTGTTGAGAATGGCTAGAACTATCAAGAATGGTGGGAGACAATTTTGGAGAACGGCTGAAGCTTCTTCTTCCCAGCTTCGCCCTCTCCAACGAACGGAAGGAAATCTTTGTCCTTCTTCTCCGATCACCGAACGCAAATCAACCACTGAACCCTAATTCCCAAATTTAGCTTCTGCCCTAATTTTCCGTTCTGCAAATTTTTCGATTTCACATCCCTAATGTTTTCCTCAAATCGAGAAGAACGCTTTTGTAAAATTTTTTACTTCACAAATTATTTACTTCGAATTTTTTTTACCATAAAAACCATGTGCCCAACCATGTTTTTGCCACGTATGCCATGCATAGTGTTACCTCAACAGAAGCCAAGCAACGTTATGTAGTGTTTAACGGAAGGTACCAAAATAAACCCGTTTAAAAAGTTTGGGTACCAAATTAAAAATTCCTAAAGTTCGGGTACCAAATTGAACTTTCTCAAAAAGTTGGGGTACCAAATCTGTATTTATACCTATTATAAACGATCATTTATATTATTATATTATATAATTTTTAACATTTTTATTAGTTTTATTATTACTCTTTCCAAATCTTGTGTTTTTATTGTAACATCCCATTTAATAGTTTTTACACTACTAAATAAAACATTATATTATGATCAAACAAAACAGATGGTAGGAATAAACTATTATGGAGTGCTAGTATAGTCATCCAAACTAACCGTATAAGTCACTGGCCATATGCACAACCTATACTGGAAAGAGATAACTAATACATCCCAAAAACTTTAATACAAGGCATGAGCTAGATCTACTACTGAATATCCCAAGCCATGGATCAGCTCCTGTCCAAGAGGGGAGCGTCTTCATTTGGTTCTTTCTCTGCTCACACCAATTATAAGGTGATCATTGCAAAGGAGAAAACATACAAATGGGACAACATAGACAAGAAGGGTAGGCTAACTTAAATAAGAGGAATCATGCAGTTCAAATTATGAATATCAGTCAATTATGTTCATAATCATTATAATTACTTAAATGCATCACAACATAGCACAAATACATGACTCTAGACTGAATATCCGGATTATGTAAGCGACATTGGATCTCTTGGTGGCATGCACCTGTGACGGTCCCCAAACTTTGCAGAGTTTGGGCGCAAGGGGTTATCACTCGACCACTCCCAAGGTAAGTCCCCTTCGCGTCTAAGACTAATCAAGTCCAACGACTAGGACCTCCTGCTACTCCTCACGACATAATCCATTATGCTCTATCTGAGCGTGAATGATTATTGGAGTTTCAGGATTCCAACCAATCCGGAGTCCTCATGTCCTTACACACACACACACACTAACATACTCCTTTGAATTTCCCTTGAAATTCTAGTTCAACCACATCTCCTCATAATATTTTTTACAGATGTCCAATTGAGGTGATTCTTTTTGGGTTGGAAGATATGTGTTTTTAAATATGTGGTGTGCATATTAACGTGAGAAAGCACGTGGGTTAATGGTTATGTTATGCGTACAAGGTGTGCTTTGAGTTGTCCAGTCCCAAGAACCTTCTTCATTCACAATAACATCCTTGCTTTAAATCAACTTCTATTTTAAATCATACACCTTTAATAGATCATTTTTCATGCATACAAAAAAAAACCCCTTTTCTACTATCTGCCCAACACTAAGCTGATTACATTTCATGCTTGAAACATGCAACACACTTTCAATAAAAATCACAATTCTTCCATCTTTCTTGATTTTTATATCACGAATTCCAGCAGCCTCAATTGTATTATCATCTACAAGTCTGACCATGCTTTTCTTGCTAGTGTCAAGATTCGAAACCCAATTTTTATGCCCAATCATATGGTTGCTACAACTTGTGTCAAGAAAACAACTTTCTGACCCAAATTCTTCACTCTGGATAGTAACCATCAACATTACTGGTCATTCTTCTTATTCACCCTGAGCCACATGTGCTTCAAAGCCAGATTCCCTTTTTTACTTCCTTTTCCCATGCTACCAATCTACCGCATAATGTCCCCACTTCTTACAGTTATAACATTGGATCTTTCTCAAATCTTGCACTTTCTTTCCTTTTCTCCCTCTGCCATTGAAACCACCTCTACTGGCTTTGCCAAAGAATTCTGATTTTCCTTCACCCGTTGCGTGATCTTGACTGGTTGATCATCCTCCTTTTGTTCAACTTGCCACAGAAACTATTTTTCTTCCACCTGCCACGGGAAGAATGGCATCTGTTCGACACTTGGGCCTGCAATGCTTGCTCATCTATAACCTTTTCAACATTCTTGTTTACCATTTTTAATTCATGGGCTTCAAGTGATCCTTGAAGTTCTTCTATCTTCATCTGTTCAAAATCCTGGATTCCTCTATTGCTGCCACAACATAGTCAAACTTAGAGGATAATGTCCTCAACACCTTTTCAACCATTTGTTGATCAATGATGTTTTCTCCACAAGCCTAATGGAATTTACCAGCAATTACAATTTATTGAAGTATTCATCCACTATTTCTTGATTAGCTATAGAAAATAACTCTTACTACCTTCAAAAATACTGGAGCTTCACCATCTTAATCTTCTCAACACCTCCATACGTCTTCTATAGGATGTCCTAGGCCTCCTTGGCTATCTTTGCCTTGGATATTTTCTCAAAGTTCACCATATCCACACATTAATGAAGCAAACAACGAGCCTTGCAGTCCTTTTTCTTGGTTGCATCATCATCCTTCCCTCAGACACCATCTCTTACAATTTCTAACATTTCTTGATAACCGATAATGGCTTCCATTCTTATCACCTAGTAGTCAAAGTTCTTGCCATAAAAAATTGAGAGATTTATTAGGAAATTTCCTCCTCCATCTGCCATAACAAAACGTTCTCATACAGGTCCCGAACCTTGTTGCTACTGATACCACTATTAGAAGGCAGAACACTCATACACACACAACATGTATGCCATAAAAAACTGGGAGATTTGTAGAAAATTTCCTCCTCCATCTACCATAACAACACGTTCTCACACATGTCCTGAACCTTGCTGCTACTGATAACACTATTAGAAGGCAGAGCACTCTCACACAACAGCATGTAGCATGTATGCACACACTATATGAAATGATTTTGTAGATTTTTATTACTGCAACTGCTGAATACAAAAAACAAAGACTCTATTTATAGAATTAAGTACAGATAACAAAGTGTAAACTAACTAACAGAAACATACATGCTTTGAATTAACTATAACAAGTATTATGTAAAAATAGTAATGACTAAAATAGAAACTTTTATAACTATTTTATTTACTATATTGCTTGATTTCTGCGTACAAAACTAATAAAAACAGATGAGCTGAGAATTATTTCTTGAAGAAAAAGAGAAGAAACTCATATTTATTATAATACTATATAATTATTATTATTATAGTTGTTTTAAATATTGAAAATAAAGAATGAAAATAAAATGAAGAATGAAAGACACGAGATTGTAGTGTATAAAAGATAAGAAGACACGAGACATTTGTTTTTAATTAGAGAGGTAGTTTTTCTTTATTATAAAAAGAAATTATAAAATTTTAGAGTCTTCGTAATTACTTTCTACAATAGTTTATATCCATGAGTTATTCTCAATAGTTTATTAAAATAAATTATTTAACTTCGGTTAGAAATTTTTGTTTTTATTTTAATAATTTAAACAAATAAATAAAAAAATTACAATTAGTATTTTTTCTAAAAAAATATAATATAAACAAGCTTATCCTTTATTTTTGTTTACAAAAAACTCAATAAAATAAGTTATCTTGTGTAATTTAAAATATAATTGTTTCAACCTTTTACTATATATTTATTAGTTGTATTATAATAATAAAAAACACAAATCTTTCTCGATCTTTATGAAATTTAATTATATATATATATATATAAATATATTTTGATAATATCATGATTAATAAGAAAATATTTAAAAACACAATTAGTTAAAGAAGAAATATAATGTTTTTATCTATTTATTGAATCATTATCTGTAATAATATTAATAATAAACTAAAAATTGATTGTAAGAAACATAACACAAAACAATTACCTTATATATATACTAGTGTAAACACAGGCGCTATCGCGCCTGTGTGTACGCATTTTTTGAATTATATTAATAATTGATGATATTGTAATGTTATTAATTTAATAAACAAAATAACAAAATAAAAGTATATTTATAAAA
>Ga0209589_1013794_pt1 | contig 10397 bp, 4 predicted proteins | sample CowpeawhiteBW_FD_187525 | JGI IMG/M metagenome (GOLD analysis project Ga0209589, IMG submission 187525) | Root nodule microbial communities of legume samples collected from California USA - Cow pea white BW (SPAdes) (version 2) | ecosystem: Host-associated > Plants > Roots > Nodule | place: USA...
TATATATAATATACCTCGATAACATGACAAAAACAAATGTTGTTGGGTTTGGGATTCGGAGTTGCAATATTATAGAAAAGGGAACACATTTTTACGAAGTTCTAACCATGTTATTTAGATTTCTCAGATTTAAATATGTTTATAGTCAACAACGAAGCTTCTAAACCTGCAAAATACTTCTTTTTTATTTCCCTTTCGCAGTTACTCATGTTATATATATATATATATATATATATATATATATATATATATATATATATATATATATATATATATATATATATATATATATTGAAGATTCTTAGAATATAGTACCTTCTATCCTCCAACAACATTAGTTAGCGCAAATGTTTAATAAGTGTTCATTTCTATTCTCGAGTTGCTTTAAACTTGTTTTTTTTATAATTATATTCAACTTTTATGAGTGAAAAAAACATGGTTGTCAAAGTTGCTAACAAGTTTTATTATATTACTATACATCCAATTTTTTATACAGTGGTAAACTTTTAGAGGACAACAGAAAGTAGCAGTAATGAGGATATATTATGATATAAAATTTGGTTATTACAGAAAGAACAAGATTACATAATTATTGAATACGAGAAAACATTTTTTTGTAATTCTAGTTATGGAAAATATGATAGGAAATCTTTTAAAGCAGTTCATATAACGAAAGTCATTAGAGACACTAATGAAAAGGGAAAATCTTACATGCATTAAGACTCTAAACTCACTAAACCAAATTAGTTATATTGAGTTCATTAAATATATAAATAATTAGCAAAGTCTGTATTAATAAATTATTGAAGCATTATTGAAGAGTAAAGTGCAAAAAAAAAAGATTATTATTGTTCAAAAGTTTATATATAATTCTTTTTATTCGAAGGTGTTTACAGAATTTTGGTGTGACAATAAAGAACGAATTGCGATTGATACAACCCACAAGTTTTTTTTCCTGATAATGTCTTAAAATGTTAATGTGATTCGTTATTATCACATCAAAAAATAATTAATATAGTTGGACAAAAATAATTATATATTTATACATTTCTTAAATACGAAGATATAACATAATTAAAATTTGAAATAAGAATAAAAACCAAATCACGTTACAGTTAAAAAACTAGAATCAAATTGCATTTTTAGGATAAATAAGAAAATGGGTTGTTGAAACTGGGAAACTGGTGTGCAGAATAAAAATGAAGCGAGAACTGTTGAATTTTGTCTGAGAAATAAAGAGACAGTGCAGAGGTTTTTGAGTGTGAATTTTGAAGAGCTTTGGGGAATGGAATGCAAACTTTAAGACAATAATGAAATTGCGTCTAGTAATTAGTGAGATAATGACCTAACATTGGGACCTTCATTTTCCAAGAAGATTTGTTTCCACGAGAACTGTGACAAAGCCTTACGTACCAATTTGTTTTATTCTACTGCTCTCACAAATGCTTCTTTATCTTTACTATGCGTGTACCAGCCCATACTATTCTTGTCACAAAAATTGCAATCACATTTTCTATTAATCCTTTTACAAATCAAACTAAAATGTATTACATATTTTTGAACTAATCCTATACGGATGAATGCTTAAAAAGTATACTTTAAAATTAACTTCGATTTATAAAATTAGGTGAAATTCTTTAGGAACAAATTTTGCAGCTCAACTCTCTCTCCTATTATATTATGCTCCACATTCAAATGTTCATAAATACTAAAGTGTGATATTTGTCTTGCTTAGTTTTTTCTGAGTGAGTATTTTAAATTTTCAAAGGAAAGAAAAATTAAATACTTTATAAAAATCACTTTATTCTTTTATGTTATGAAATAAAACTAATAATGGGAAGAAGAAAAAGAAAAAGGAAGAAGAGAGAATGGGAGAACACTTTTCTGTGCGTTTTGTTTGTGTATTACTATGATGACTTTTTATCAACAATCATTTCTCTAGCACGTACACGAATACATAGTAGTATCAACAAGTGTCGTATTCACATGATTTAACAAATATATTGATAATTAGTTTTTGAGATTTTGGATTGTGATACAATATATGCAAATATAGATAGTAGTAATTATATAGATTGAGTGAAGTAGGAACTATAAATTGATTTCATCTCATCTTCTTCTACTACACAACTACCATCTTCTTTACTTACTATGCAAATCATTCAATGTCCTCATAATACTCTTTCTAAGGATACAACTCAAGGGTTACAATAGTTAATGAAAACAATGTAAATAACATCAATAGTAATCAATCATATGTCCCTTGGGTGTCCATTGGTTAGAGAATGTATCTCGTTAAAACCTTACTAATAAAAATCCTTTGGGATAAAAATCTATCTATGAAAAAAAAAAGTACATCATTCTTGATTCTTCAATATGATATTATTCATCACATTTTCTATTTATCTCCCTCATGTACTAAGAAAAACCCTTTTGGATAAAAATCTAGTGAAGGAAAAAAGTACATCATTCTTTATTCTTTAATATGATATTATTCATCACATATTCTATTTATCTCCTCATGTAAACTTACATCATTAAGATGACGAAGTTCAATATTGTGAATCAATTGCTCAAAGGTTCACCTTGACAAAGACTTTGTAAATAAATCTATCAGATTTTCACATGAATGAATCTTTTGAATCTCTATATCACTATTTCTTTGAAGATCATTAGTGGAAAAATAATTTTGAAAGAATATGTTTTGTTTTGTCACTTTTAATATATCATTCTTTCAATTGAGAAATGCATGCAATATTGCCTTCATATATGGTTAATGATTCTATTTTTCCTTATATAGACCACAAGTTTGTCGCACATGTTGAATTATAGACCTTAACCAAACACATTCATGACTTGTCCTATGTAATGTTAAAATTCCTGCATGATTTGACGATGTAGCTATTATGGTTTGTCTCATAGATCACCATGAAATTGTTATGTCACTGCATATGAACAAATATTCTATTTGTGATCGACCATTGTGAAGATATGATAAATAACTTATATCTGCATAACCCATTAGAAAGCTTTGCATGACTCTCATGCTTATCATCATATCAATTAAAATTCTATTTCTTATTTTTGCCACACAATTATGATTCAATGAACCAAACATAGTGTATTGGACAACAATCTCATGTTCTTGAAGAAATTTCGCAAAAGAACTAGGTGTTCGTCCACTCATAGTATATTTACCATAATACTCTCTACCTCTATCAAATCTCACCATCTTAAGTTGCTTTATGCACTTTAAATCTACTTAGCCTTAAAAACTTTAATGGCATCTAAAACTTCATCCTTACAACAAAGCAAGTAAAGATACATATATTGTGAGTAATCACTTATAAAGGTGATGAAATATCTCAAATTTCATAAATATATGTATGAATTATTTCTAGTATGTTTCAACTCCTCTTAGCACCAATTTTTTTGGATTTGTTAGTTTGCTTACCCTTAATGCAATCCATACAAGTCTCGAAATAAGCAAACTAAAAGGTACAAGAACTTCATCATTTATTAATCGCTTGATTCTCTTAATGGAGATATATTCCAATCTCCAATAACATAGAGGAAATCTGATTCAGAAGACATTGTTTTAACCTAGTAGAAACATGCATTAAACTATAAGTACTATAATTTATAATTTAATGGAGTAAAGACCATCACACAATTCAAAAACACCAACAACTTTCTATTCAACAAAGTAAAATCATATTCCATAAAATTAAAGGAAACACCCAAAGGTGCAAATTGCAAATTGGAAATTAAGTTTTTATCAAAATTAGGAACGCAAAAGACTTTTTCCTAAACACAAAAATAAACCATTGCTTAAAACTAAATTGCATGTACCAATGGCCTCCAAATGCGAACTCATATTGCTTCTTGAATAGATGCAATGTTCACTTCCCATTGGTCTCCTTAGGTTTTGCATATCCTATATGGTATTACAAACATAGATTGCAGTTCCATAATCAATCCACCATGTGTTATGATTAATACTAGTCATATTATATTGATAACAAAAAAGCAAAATAATTACCTTTCTTCTCTAGTCAATTCTAAACCTTTGAGAGTTCTGTATTCACGTGTTCCTTCTCTTTTTTTTGTTATAGGAGAAACACTTGCACTCCTTTATAACTAGCTTAGCAAACACTGTTCCCTTCTAATTAACCTGATTCTTCTTATTCCTAAGAGAAGTAGTCAAATTAACAAATTTTCCTTCCTCCATTGGTAGTTTTTCTTCTTCTTAAAGACACATGATGAACCATGCATGATAAACTACTTATCATTATGTGTGTTATAAAAAATTTTAAAGAAGCATATTTACGAGATAAAATACACAAAATATAATATACTAGAAATAAATCATACATGATAACTTCCTAGGCTTTCAATTATTAAATCATAATGTCCTTTACGTGCATAATGTGATCACACACTCCAATAAGTCATACATTATGTATTCTATTTGTTTCTGAAAATCTATCCAAAAAGTACCAAAATATTTTTAATTGATTTATGAAAAATGATTTTTTTTATTTTGTTTATAGAATGTTAGGTAAACTTAAATGGAATAAAACTAAATATATCATAGTTGTCGTTGATGCGTTAGTCCTTCTAAACAGTTAATGTATTAGTATTTTTGTCTATTTTGAATATACGGTAAAAAAATATATATGTGACTTTATAAAATATATTGTTGATTGTGTAAAGCAACAAGTAAGTCAACTTATTCGCAAAAAGCTTTATTTACATAGAAATTAAACTTTTGCCAATAGCAATGTGTTTAACAAAAGCTGATAAAACTGAAAAGCAAGTAAAACAGAGGGAGAACTATTCAAAAAAGAAAAATAGAATAAACACTCATCTAACTCAAAAATTGCTTATTGGTGAAATCCAATAACAAATGTTTGAATAGCAGCAAAATTAGCATGTATTTCTAAATCGTACAAGTTTCCACAAAATCAAGCAGAGCCTAGCACTGGTGCAGGGGTTTTACTATAGAGATACAATATTAAGGCAATGGATTTATGAGTCTTTATTCTTATATAGTGCTCCACTTTCTCATTTCTAGTCATCCTAACAAGATATAATACCAATGAGATTTGAGCTTAATCACATAAAGAATTGACATCACTCTCAACCCAAAATCTTAACACAATGAGTTTATGAGTTTTTATCTTTATATAGTGCTCTACTTTTTTATTTTTAGCCAATGTGAAACTTGACACTTTGATTTCTAACGGTATTTGCTTGCAACTCCCATTATCTTAGCAACCACAAAAGGTTTTTAAAATCATGATTAGTTATCAATTGAGGGAGAACAGAGGTGATTAAGATTAGTGTTCAGAAACATACTCTGAGCATTTCTTTGAACTCTTCATTGAATAATAATACATAACATCTTTGTGTGTAACTTTTGTTAGCTCTCTTTGTTTCTGATATAACTCGTAACAAATCATGTTAATTGTGCCCTACAAAAGTACAAAGATGTTCCCCACTATGAAAAGAATGGTGTATTGAGTCTTTTTCAGAGGCTTAATAACCTTAATCATGTTCCTGAGATAGAACCTACATGTTTCTGAGATGGAGTTTGGGTGTGGAATTATAGTTATAAAATTGCATCATTAAAGAAACATATGCTGTGGAAAATAGGAACATGTTTCTCTTCACAGCTAGTATTTGCTAACTTAGTTGCATATCTTTATCCCAGAAAGTTATTATGTTCTGGATTTTGTTTTCAATAATAATGGTCCACCATGTGTTCACTACTACTACCATCTACAGAGTTCACCATCCTTTGACCATATTTGAAGCCACATCTTTTTCTGGTTTTTTTTCTTTGTCATTTGAAGATTGAACTCACTCAAATCTGCACCTATGCCTTTTCCTCTTTCAGTTCTTCAATCAGGACCATGCAACAAACAAAAGATAAAAAAAAACTCTATTTTTCTAAGTATACACAAACTTCCATTTTCTATTAAACATCTACTCATCAACAATGATACGACATTTTTGTTTTAAAATATAAAACAAATCTGCGATAAATCAATAAGAAAAGTAAAAATATTATTATTTTGTTAGATATTTTCAAGGGTGTGGCCATATAATATTTTCCTGAAGACTATGTGTCTTTTAGAAAGAGTTGTAATTCATAGTTTACGAGTCAAAGATTTAGATTTTCTGTTGGTTTTTCTATTGTATTTTTATATTATATTTTTTTATTTTGTTTTTATAATATGTTGATTTTCACTGATTTTTACTTTTTAAAATACAATATATTTGTGATTCTTTTTCTTTTTATATATTACTTATTTTATTTATTTTTTTCAACTTAGTACGGTTATTTTACGATCGGATGTACTATTTGTGATGTTTTAACCAAAGATATAAATTCGTATGAACATATACATACATACATGTGTCGACTAAGACAAGTTTATTTTATAAAAAAAATAAAACATGTTCTTAATTTTTAAATTTTAATATGAAATTAAAATTGATTTTATACCGTTTAATTTTTAAATTTTAAAAATAAATAAATATAATCGTTTTAAAATATTTGGACTATTCGTATAATTTGATATATTTTAATTTTATTACCGATCTAGAATCTATAACAATATATAAAGAAGATTTCCTCTTTTGTGTTCACATCTCAAAATACCAATTTTACCCTTTAAAATATAATTATTTATAAAATTTTTGAAAATTGATAGTTACTTTTACAAACCTTTTTATAATCGTCTATTTCTACTCTTCTCTTTTTCTCTATTTATCAACAATTATTCTCTCATATTTTCTTACATATTTCACTTTATTTTTAATAAATATAATTTTATTTTATATATTATAACTTAATAATATTACACTATCATCACCTACTAATATAATATAACCGTATATTTAAAAAATATATACACACGGGTGCGACACGACAACTGCCGGCATCCTTTAATAAATTTTAAAATATTAATATTATTAAATTAAAAGAACTATAATTATTATTTTTTAAGTATATAAACTAAAAGAAATTAAAACCTGAGAAATAAATGAATTTGACTTTCATAATCTAAATTTAGCAGAAACTAAAAATGTAATTAATAGAAAAAAAAAATATACATGTTCTGATGTTAAGTAAACAAATATTGATACTCTCTGTTTCTCTGCTTGAGAGGGTTTGATTTCATGACGTTGCAGCTTCTGTTAAAGTAAACAAAATGCAGGAAGGGTTTGGTGATATGGTTTTGTTAATATCAGGATTCAGAGATATTCTAATGAATGAAGAAAGCAGAGACATAAATGAGTGGTGAAGGTGATGAAGGCCGTTAACCTACCTCCCTGAGAGACTGTAAATATTAATAGAGAGTATGAATGGGAAAGTAAATAGAAAGAAGAAGTAAATGCATGGAAAGGGTGAGAAAATGCAGAGAAAAAATATAGTACTTGGATAGAAGAAGAGAGAATTGATTCACACAACTGGCAAGTATACTAAAAACAAAGAGTACGGAGAAGAGAAGGATTAATGGGAACATGGGAAATGGTGCATGCAAGCTCTGTCACCAAAATTTCTATTCTCGTGTCACTCAATGCCATTAAAACCTTCTGTCTCTCCCAACTTGGACCCTTCTTATTATTTGATTCAAATCCCAATGCCTTCAGTTTTTGCAACTCCAAAGCTCGCATCCATTTTTGACCAAAATCTCTACGCCATGGATTCGCTCATCCGCACGCTCACTGCTTCCAAAACGGAAAAATATACACATAACAACTTCTCTTCTCTTTCAACGTCATCTCATTTTTCTTCAACGACTGTATTTCGTCTTCTTCATAACTCTCAACTAATCTTTAACTGTGCTATGTGTGAACCAGAAAGAGTATTAAGTGGTTAATGCAAGAAACTCAAGGCTTTTTAGCTGAAAGAATCTTAGAGGGTTTTTAATCATGTAAGAAGAGAAGGTAAAGATTTTTTTTTTTATTTTAAGATATATGACATGACTTTTCTCGATTATTTGGAGAAAGAAAACTAAAATAACTATAATAAATAATTTATTTAAATTTTTTTATTTCATCCAAACAACACAGCTGTCTTATTGTGATTTCGTAATTGTTGTTCTTATATTTTCTTGTTTCTCATTGTTGTGGCTCTTTCAGTCATTATAAAAATAAAATGGAGATACGATAAACATGTCTATTTCCAAATAAAAGCAATTGGGTTATGACACATATACATCAAATTCTTAAAAACACTTTTTTATTTATATCTTTTTTAAACGGACACTTTTAAGTTTCTTTTGTTTCTGATTTTTTTTTTTATCGCGGGTTTCAGATATAAAAAATAGAAAAGGGTGAAAAGATGAATATTTTCTTATATGGAAACGAGAATAATGGCACTCTAACAAAAGCGAAACAATCAGAATAAGTTGGTTGAGATCCAAACGCGCCACAGAATACAACGTTACAAATATCTGAACTTACAAATATAGTACTTCAATAAACATGTCTAAAACACGTGTTCGGATAAATGGAGGAAAATAAGAAAATTAATAATTAATTTTATTCTCGTGGTTTAAAATCAAGTCATGCACTAAATTTTTAAGAAATTCTCTTTTTTGTAAAAGAAAAAAAAAGTGCATAAATTGATTTTACCAGAGAACTTCATATTTTCTTCCGGTCACAGATTTATCCAAACAAAGCGCTACTTAGTGACTAAGGAACTAAACTACCTTACTATCGTTACAATGTTATTATTACACGATTGGCGAGGCGCGTGGGAGCGGCTAAAAGTCACGAGTCTTACGGTTGCGGTGGAATGCGGTGGCGCCGGAGCTGACGGAGAAAACGCCGTTCCAGATCTCGGTGAAGGCTCTGACGATGACGCCGTGGTGGTCCGGTGAATTGAGCTGGAGGAAGCAGTTGAGAAGTTCTCTGAGATCGTCTTTGGAGTAAATCTCGTTTTGGAGTATCATCTGGAGCATGGAGTGCCGGAAGTCGAGGTAAGGGTCGTCGGAGTCTTTTTCCACCGCCACGCCCTCGCTCCCCACGCGGCCGAACCCCCGCACGCTCTTGGCGTAGTCGCAGAACTGCGCGGAAGAGTCGACATGGCACGGAGAGAAGGTGGTGGTGGTGGTGGTACTGGTGGTGGCGGTGGTAGTAGTGTCGTCTCTGTCTTGCGACCAGTGATGGGTTTGGGCTCGGAAGGTGGGCCTCTTGGGGCGACGTTTGGGGTGGAATATGTGACGGAGAAGCTTGGGCCTCCTGCAGGTGCCGCAGCCCAAACTGACGGAGACGGTGTTGAAGGTTAGTTTTCTTGCTGAACTTGACATTGGTGATTGATAATGGTTTGGTAAAGTAATGGAATGCAATGTGTTGTGTGCAGTGAGAGTGAGTGAGAGAGTGAGAGAGTTGTGGAAATGGGAAGAGGGTTTTATGGGAGTGAGTGAGAGACTCACCTGGACCACACATTTATTATTATTATTTTCTATTTATTATATTAAAAAAATATATCTAATTAAATAAATTAATTATTAAAATATATTGAAATTACAAAAAATATTAGTGCTTAAAATCATTTTATCCCTGACTTATATTATATTATAAGAGGATATTTAAATTTTATTCCTATTTTATCTCTCATTACATATTTAAATTAATAAAAAATTACAATAATATATTAAACGAATTTAACACTAGTAGTAATTATACTTACATGATAAATGATTCACATATTTTAAGACCACGTTGTATTTCTTTCTTAATAATTATTATAATGCTTTAAAATTTTTATAACAGTAACTAATATTTGTGGAGTAAATTTTTAAGTGATATTAAAAAAATAAACTTAATTATATATATATATATATATATATATATATATATATATATATATATAATAGTAGTTACAAACCATAATTATTAATAATTATGTTTAGAAAGGTAAAAATTATATGAAACACGAAATACTTGATGCAAAACACAATTTTCTTTATTTATTCTAGCGGAAATATAGGTGTGTTTTTTTTTTTCTTATGGCCTCTTTTAATCTTTTATAAATATGTGTGAGTATTATTATTTATTTCGTGTGATATTTTTTTTTAAAATAAAATAATTAAATATATTATCTATTGTATATTTTATTAAAAGTAACTAGTAATAAAAAAATTAATTGTATAAAATTAAACATTATAAACACTTAAATTGTAATTTCACGTAAAATGTGAGCAAATACCTTTTTTATTAGTTTATGTGTGAGTTAAATTTTCTTACTGTGTCTTGGATATCTTATTTTCTTTCACTATATTTTAATAATTTTGTTTATTTTTATTTTTAAAGTAATGTCCTTCTATAGTATATATATATATATATATATATATATATATATATATATATATATA
>Ga0209589_1013795_pt1 | contig 10397 bp, 3 predicted proteins | sample CowpeawhiteBW_FD_187525 | JGI IMG/M metagenome (GOLD analysis project Ga0209589, IMG submission 187525) | Root nodule microbial communities of legume samples collected from California USA - Cow pea white BW (SPAdes) (version 2) | ecosystem: Host-associated > Plants > Roots > Nodule | place: USA...
AAATCAACAACAATAATTAATTTAACAATAATCTCTAGATAACCAATGAAGAATCTGATTTAGAAAAAGCAGTGGAATTGACCTATTTACTATTACTGTGTTTACAATCTTCCGTGTCATTTTCTTTTGCATATCAAAACCCCCTATTTTTATAGTTGCTAGTTTTAAATTGCATTTTTGAGAATCAAATATTTGAGATCAATTCCGTATTCGTTGTGAGACGACTCAGGGTTATCTTAACCCTAACTATTTTCTTCACTACAAATTGGCAATACTGAAGTTGCTAAAGTAGTGGTAATTTGATCGCCTAACGACAGCGATATCAATAGGTCACTGCATTAACGTCACAATTGGATGAATAAAATAAACAAAATGAAGAACGTGACAAAAGACTTGATGCAATCATGAACTTCTTTTCTCAAAATTATCAAGGTCAATTGCCTCCTCAGTTAACTATGTTCAATCATGCACCGGTAATGTTTAAGACTACATAACTTCTTTTATTTTTTGGATTTTACATTTCTAATTATGATTCACATTTATACTGTAGGTTTCTGATCAAGGAAGTGTGCCAATTAATACAACAAGTTCTGGACATGAGGAAAATCCATTTTATAATGTGGAAGTTAATTGAATCATTTTATGTTTTGAGAACCATTGCAATACTTCATGATAGTTTTTGCTGACTAATATTGTACTTGAATTTGAATTTGAATTCGTATATTTGTTATACTTTGATATGCATTTAGTCATCTATAACTAATTTGTCAATTTGATGAGTTTATATCTATTTATGTATAACTTCATTAAATATAGATTAAAAAAATATAATAAATGTAAATAATTGTGATTGAAAAAATATATATGAATACATAAATGATAAATGAGTAAAAAAATAATATTAATAATTTAAAAATCTATGGTACTTTATGGAAGTTTTGAAACTCATGATATTTTATGGGAGTTCTAAAACCTTTGGTATTTTATGGAGGTTCTAAAATCCATAATAATTTACGGAGGTTTCAAAACCCAGGATATTTTACGGAGGTTTTAAAATTCAAGGTAATTAACTGAGGTTTTAAACCCACAAAACTTAACTGAGGTTTTAAAACCTCTATTAAATACAAGAGGATAAAAAACCTCCATTACTGATTGGTGCTTCCCGGGGTTCGTAAAAACCCTGGCTATACATTCTCCAGGGATGGTTTAGCAGGGGAAATATAAACCCCAGGTAAAGAACTTAGCAAAGGTTTTAACCCTGGGTAATGTAAAAATAAACCTTCGTTAAAACCATTTTTTCTTGTAGTGTACTAAAATTGACATTTTTATTTATATTTTTAAAAATATTTTTAAATAAGCTTTTTTTTTTAGTTTTATTATTAAACAAAGTTAAAACTCAAACTTAATTTCAACAATTAACAATTTTGTCATCATATATAAAGACATCAAGTGTATCATATAATACAAACTTAGTGAAGATTAAAAATTAAATAACTTGTCATGCATAAGTTTAGAAACTAAATTTCAAGTTTAAAACAAAACCAAAGTTTAATGTTTTGTATAGAATTTAATGTTAATTTAAAATATTTCTAGAAATATTTAATAAAAACGTTAATTTTAGTAAGAATATCACCATAAGATTTATAAAAAAGTAAAATGAGTATCAATTTATGGAGGGATAATATTCCTTCATTTTTACAAAAATTGAGACTAAATTGGAACTAAAAACAAATATAGGGACCAAATTGAGTCATTTTGACATGTGGCACAACTATGAAGTGACACATGTAAAAAATAAAAAATTAAAAACAATTGAAAAAATTAAAAAAATTAAAAAAAGAAAAACAGAAATTGACACATGGCGTTGACTTTAACATTGTTTGGTCAAACTAACGGTAAGACTAAATTGAATCATTTTTAAGAAAATGAGGACCAAATTGAGACAAAAAAAAAACTTGACAACCAAACTGATATTACTTGACAAATAGAAGGACAAAAAAATAATTTATCCTTTTTTTAAAACTGAACTACAAAAATTGTCCAATTTAGTTTTTGTTAAAAGAGTTCAATTTTCGTAATATATCATAATATAGATAATATGTAGTTCAATACAGTTTTATAAACTATGCCCCGTCCTAACTATGATCTGTCTTTCTTTCTAGGACTGTACCTCGTCTTAACCCATAAATAATAAAATTCCTTTAGAATTTTTTGATGGACACCACATTTTTATCTTCATTCATTTGACAAATTCTTTTAATAAAGTATAATATTAACATAATAAAATAAATGTAAATATAATGTTGTAATAAAAGAATAAATTATGGAAAGTTGAAATATCATGACTCTATTCATTTATAATGTATCTGAACTCTATCACATAAATATTCATTCATTTGACAAATTCTTTTAATAAAGCATAATATTAACATAATAAAATAAATGTAAATATAATGTTGTAATAAAAGAATAACTTATGGAAAGTTGAAATATCATGACTCTATTCATTTATAATGTATCTGAACTCTATCACATAAAATAATTTATGTTTGATAATAGCGTTTTTTTTTTTGTTTTCCTTTTTTCGCTAAAATCATGTTTATTTTGACAAAAAAAAAATAGTAAGTATTGCCACAATCTAAGAGATCAATAATGGATATAGAAAGCAAAGAAGGGATACACATTTAGAAAGGAAAACTTATGTACACTATTTGTAATTGTAATGACTTCCATATTCAATTACTTTCGAGATGTATCAAATTAGAACTCTTAATTATTATGGAAAATTGTTCCATCCTTGATTCAGATGAAAGCCTCTCGGTAATTGGAGTTTCTCCGCCAATCTTTGACTCACAATATTGTTGTCACTTTCATAATTGTATGTAACTAAACATGGGTGACCTTCGATTAAACACCTTGTATAGTAAACTTACATTGCTATTCCAAACTTTGATACCAAATGATGAGAATATAGAGGAGTGAATTCGTTTTATGGATCTATCTAGGTTGGAATGCTAATAAGTAAGAAATTTGAGAAATTGTTCAAAACAAGAAAACAAAAATAAATAAGAAGATGGAGTGAAAATTGATAGACGTCATACTTCCAATGATGGAAGATAAGTCTAAGAGTTTAAACACACAAAGGGAGGAATGAACTTTGATAAAACTCAGGGGTTCCTAAATCACTCAAGAACATAAGAGAATCACTTTCACTAAAAATAAAAGAGGTAAACTCTAATAGTTTTGAATAAAACTCAACTTGTCTTCATTGATAAAATGATTCAGCTTATATTGAAGCTTTAACCACTGAAATTATAAAAGACACATAAATTGCAATTACATCCCACTTAAAGTTATTAATGATCCCACTACTTAATGACTGATTGTAACGGAAATTGTGGGAACCCAAAAGTCACCTATAAGCATTTAGCTATGCATCTTCTTGATCTCCCAAAGGCTAATGACTAAGTTGCAATTGAGTCCTTATTACTACTTAAAATAAAACTAAACTAGAATTCATCAAACTAAAACATAATTTGGTCAACCAATTTATACAAAATTATGCCATTATTTAAACAAACTAATAACTTTGAAAAATATTATCGTACACGTATTAATAATATATTTAGCAAAACTAAATGATGATAAGTTGATTGTTAGTTGATATGTTGCTGGTGCATAAGTTGACTAGTTGATAAATTTCTTACAAAAATGAAATTTGTATTTTTAAGAAAAATATATTATTATATTCAATTATAATTTTAGATTGTTTAAATAATTTCATTTCTATTTATTAATTTATTTAATTTTAAAATGTTGTGTATGCTTTTTTATTTTGATAAATCATTTCATTTAAACAACTTAAACTATTGAGTATTAATAAAATTTATTTTTTTATTTAGTTTTTAATATTTATTTTTATTTCTCAGTTTAAGTTACTGTTTATTATTATTTTTAATTGTTTTATATAATTTTAACATAATATCATGTAATGAAAAAGTTGTTACTTTAATTAATTTGTAATGTTAATTGTTTTAATTTGAAGGGTATAAAAACTTAAAAAAGAACTTGACAAATCATTAGTGCAGATTTGACATTTTACTTCGCCTTATAGGCCTCGGTTGCAGCTGAACCGAAGCCTATAAGGAGGCAGTGGCACTTTTGCAATTTCGTCCAACTATATTGCCTCGGGTCTCTATAAACTGGTACAGTAAATGAACTTTTGGCCCCGGTTACAACTGAACCGAAGCATATAAGGCTTCAAATTTTCAAAAATGGCTTTTGGCCTCAGTTATTAATTGAACCGAGGCCATAAAGGCAACATCAGCTTTCAAATTTTCAAAAATGCCACCAGCATCAGGCTTTTGGCTTCGGGTCTTTAAGGACCAAGGCAATAAATAGGCTTTTGGCCTCGGTTATTAACTGAACCGAGGCCATAAAGTCTGTTAAAATTCCCAATTCGTGAGCTCTAATCACTATTCATCATCTCCCCAACTTTCTTTTCTTTGCACGAATTTCTCTCTCTCTCTCTCTCTCTCTCTCTCTCTCTCTTTCTCTCTCTCGGACGACGACCTCTGCTTCTGCGAACTCCTCTGGGCCACTGCTTCGGTTCGCGACCTCCCTCTTCTTCGTTCATGGCAATAGCTTCAGCGAGGATGGTGACCGGCGATGTCTACTTTGCAACATGGTGGTTCGTTGGGGCGGCTTGGTTTCACAACGCAGATAACCTCTGGTTTGGGTTTTGCAGGTCTCGCTTCGTGTTACAACTTCTTATTCTGGTTTCATTAGTAGGTAAAGGATTCGTAGCGGTGGTTGCATCTTCTCGTGACGGTGGAGGTGATAGTGGCTCAGGCACGATGTTTACACGAGGGTTTCGCACCTATATTTCGCTGGTTTTGGTTTTCTGCAGGTGGTGCACACTGTTCCTGGCAATTTTGGTTGTGTTTACGGTGGTCGCCAATATGGTTGTCGTTGATTTTGACGGTGGTGTCACAATGATGGAAGGAACAGGTGGGACTATGTTGCTCTATGCTTCGGTTCTAGAGACCCAAGGTAAAAAAATGAATCTATGGCTTCGGTTCTACAGACTCGAGGCCAAAAACCATTCCTTTTGGCCTCGCCCCAATATGCCTCGGTTCTGGAATCGAGGCAGAATACAAAAAACAATCAGAGCCAAAAACCCTTACTGCATTAGTCAATACTAAAAATAAAGCAATGATAATTTGTCTCCATCAAATTGAAATGGGTAAAACAAATAATAAAGATAATTAAAAAGTATATTATAATATAAAAATAGTAAGGCAATGAAATTAAATAAGTTATGTTTCAATTCCAAGTCAGATGATAGAATCGTTGTCAATTACCATGTATCCTAAATATTTAAATTATCTTAGGCCTCAACTCCTAAGTGATGTAAAATTATTGGGCATAGCGTGGTAGGAACATAAGACCCCAGTTGATGTCTAAGAGGAATGATGGATTATTCCCAATTAAGGGTTTAAGGACTAATAGTTCGTCTTAGAACTTCATTATTGGTCCCACGATATGCGTCAATGTTTTGATCATCCACAAACTATACTTCCGCCATGGCGTCTTCTCGACTTGTGTTCTTGCCACACACTTTCAACATTCCAATCTCATTGAAATTAAATGAAGACAATTTTATTTTAAGGCAACAACAACTGCTTGCCTTGGTTGAAGGTCTCAATCTTGGACTCTTCTTGGATGGATCTTCAGTTCCTTATATTCATCTCACTAACACTGCTACAACGTCAATTGTTCTCAATCCCAATTATCTTCTGCATCGCCTACTAGTTCCTTAGTTGTTAGCTTCAATGTCCACACCTCTTTTGATAAAAATGGTAGGTTTAACCACAGCTCATCAGATCTGGCGACGATTAAGCACATACTATTCAAACACGTGCATGAGTTAAGAAACTTAAACTTCAGCTTCGATAACCTAAACAAGATCACTTTGTTTCTCCATATCTTTTGGATATTAAGAAATTAGTGGATACTTTAGCTGATATGGGTTTGTCCATCTCCTCTAAAGATCACATTTAATTCAATCTTGACGGATTAGCCGAAGAATACGACTCTTTCATTACATCCATGATGTCACGCACTAAACCATATTTTGTAGATGATATAGAGTCTTTTTTTGTCGCTCAAGAGGAAAGATTTGAAAAACATTGTCTACAAGATTCTTCTCTCGTTCAAGCTCATTTGTATAGCATCTAATTTTGGATCACAATCTTTTGCAAGAACTTATTCGACTCAACCACGTGGAGGATGTGCTCGTTCCTACTATTCAAGATCTACTCAAAGCTCGTTTGCATCACCTCAAAACACAACAATTCTACTTTGTCTTCCTCTTAGACACGAGTGCAATGCCAAATTTATGGAAAAACTGGTCATACTGCTCTTGATTGTTGGCACAAGTTTGATTAGTCCATACAATCTTCAATTTCCTTTTGCTATGGCATCTAATCCCTTTTCATAAACTTTTGCATCCACTATTTCTCATATTTTTCATGATACTTGTTCTTGCGAAAACAAATAAGAGATATTAGGAAACACAAATAATGTTTGACTTCAATCCTCGACCTCTCGAGTTGGCTCCTTCTCGGTTTGCACATGCCATCTGCTAGCGTATACGGTCTGGACCCTTAGTGGGGTCACCTACGGAGAGGGCTCCGACGATCAAGTCAGTAAAACAGTCTCTCAAAGTCAAATCTTGGATTAGAGAATTAATGAAAGTGTACCCTTTAATTGTTGGGGTCCACGTGTATTTATAGAGTTATTAATTATGTTTGTCATCCTTATGGGATGGGCCAATGTTTGGATACTAGGGGCCTTATTTGCGATATTCTAAGCCAGACGTTACCAGATTATTACGCATAGTCCTTGACAATGGGCGGCCTAGGCTGCTATGTTCTACTTGAATGGTTACTGATTTATTAATTTTATTTGTAGGGTTATGCTTAGGCAGTATTGGTCGTGTACTTGTCTTAGTTTGCCTAGGTATAGTACACTAGTCCCCTAGTCCTTTGTCGGGACAAATGTAGCATCAAGGGCTTATAGGTGATGTATGTCGTGGTATTCATCTACTATGTTGAATTCAGGTAATACAGGTTATCGTGATAATGGGGTTCTCGGTTCGTGTAGTTCGTAAGAAAAATTACCTCTTGTTGGGGTATGGTATGGTAATCCCCAGTCTTAAAGTGTTATAAATAGTGTTAAGGCTAAGGCAGGAGAAGTAATGGTAGGTGAATGGGTTCCTGATGTTAGAGGTCTAATCAGGGGGATCTGTGCCGCCATTTCGAGTGTTGTGACACTTCATATTCATTGTGACGCTTTATATAATCGTTGTTTTTGGCGTTAAAAGTTATGGTGGTTCAGTTAATGGATATAAATACATTTGTTGTGAAAGATTTGTTCACCTTGGGTCATTTGCAAGAAATTTGAGAGAAGACATTTGTTTGCGTGAGAGTTGTCCGATACGTTCCTTGTTTCTATCGTCATATTGATATCTGAAAAAGGTATGTCGAGTATTAGTGATAGTGTGTCCTTGTCTAGTTCAGGTAGTGATAGGAGTGATTGGTCATGGAGAGATAGGAGTGGTCAGTCAGGGAGTGAAAGTAGTGGTCGGTCTGTTGAGGAGAGGAGGATCCCAATTGAGACGATTACTGAAACAAGAGAAGACCCACCAGAGGAGGTAGCGAAAAGTAATTGGCCATCAAAGACACAATACAGATAGGTGGCCAAGGACGTGCTGGTGCAACATTCTTTATTCAGATGGTCACAACTATTGAAGTCTTCGCTGAATAGTATCCCTATATTGAAAAGGGGTGTACAGAGAGATATTGTGGCCTTGGAAAGGGTTAGTGCTATTGGTCAAGAGGAGGCTTCTGAAAAAATCTTTTATATGTATATGTGTCACTTTTCACAATTGTACGTGAGGTTATCGTTCGATGACTTCACTATGGAAGTGCTACGTTTACTGAATGTGGCTCTTACTCAACTGCATCCGAACAGTTGGGCATATCTTCAGGCTTTTCGAGTGTTGTGTAAATCTTTGTATCTACAGCCATCACCCTAGTCATTTCTAAGTTCTATGATACTCGACCCAAGAATCCAACAACATGGCTGTCATTAATAAGTTGGTTAGGGATAAACAGGCTGGATGTATTCACCTAGTCGTTTAAGCATTTTAAGGATGGGTTCTTCAAGGTGGTGGTAAAGGAGCCTGGGCGTTCGTACTTCTATACTGAAGATAGGAATACCAAGTTTCCTTTCAGTTGGATCGACAACCCTTGGCGTAATATGGATATGAAAAGGGAGGAGTTGTCGTTGGCGGACAAGGAAGTGGTGGATACCCTGATGAAGTTTAATGATAAGATGCCCACTAAGGGCTTAGTTAGGGTTTATAATTTGATACACCCAATTGTTGATATAGAAGGTATATTTCTGTGTTTTAAGTGATAGGGTGTGTTTGAGATAACTAATCGGCATTTGTTGTTGTTGTTGCAGGTCATATGGCATAGGTCAGGAAGAAAAACTTGAATCTCTTTCAAACTCTCCGCAAGGAGAATGCAACGAAGGACAGGACTGCTGGGAATACTAAAGTTCCCAATCTGCAAGATCCCTTGATGGAAGTGCATGTGCACGGGGGCTCCAAGAGGAAAGCGGAGGTGCCCGATAAGTAGGGCGAGGGGAAGGATGTGAAGAGGGTGAGGGTCGCCTTGTTGGGGCCGGGATCATCTGCTGGTGTTTAGAAAACCGAAGCTGGACTCATAGAGTTGCCAGAGACGCTTGTCCGATGTGATATCGATATTAACTTGTCGGAGGCTCTGGTTAACTTTATTGACAACATGGAGCCGAATGTTATGGTCAAGGCCATGTTGGAGTTTAACAGTAAAGCCTTGATCTTAGAACGACAAGTGGGTAGTTTTTACCAGAGAGAACTGAAGGAGGATAGCCGAACCAAAGTGGAAGAGTTGCAAAGCCAAATTGACAAGAATGTCGAGGAGAATGCGGCGTGGAAGAAAGAGAAGGAGGAGTGGTTGGAGGAGAAGAAAAGATTAGGGACATGGAAGGTGCGATGCTTGGAGTCAGAGAAAAAGTTGAAGGCGAGGATTGTGGACCTTAAGGCCGACTATGACGAGCTTAAGGAGAAACATGACAACCTGAAAATGGAGTTGGAAGACCTTAAAGGCTGCATTACCCAAGAGAATATCAACAGTTTCCAAAAGGGTCTGCGGCAGGCGACCTCCTTTTACAAAGACATTGACGCGTTTGATGCCAGATTTGACGTTAACAAGGATGTGGTTGATGGTTAGCTTATAAGTGAGGTAGAAGCCAACCCTGAGGAAGAGGGTGAGAAGATGGTGGCAGAAGTAGATGCAAACGTTGATGATGTCATAGCCGCGGAGGACGTTGACGAAACAACAACTTAGAATTTTTGTTTTATATTTTCAATTTGATATTAATCCTAAGTTTGTAATAATAATCCTTACATTGGTTACTTGTTCATTAATATGATGAATGTTTTGTGTATGTTTGTTGCCATTCGATACCGATAGTATGTGCTATAGGTGCGCATTTTTTTGAACAGTTATACTGTTGCAAATCTATTATAATGTGTTCGGTATTTGCTATATAGACCGCTTAATCTGGTAAGTAGTGTTGAATTTTGTAGAAAATTACTTAACGATTTTTACGCAAATGTCGTAATAGTTATGGTGGTTGACCCATGCCGCTTACTTGTGATAAGTGGTAGGGAACTTAAGAAATTAACAAGATAAATAGGTGTTTGACCCATGTCGCTTACTTGTGATAAGTGATGCGGAAGTTAAGAATTTAACGAGATAAATAGTTGTTCGACCCAGGCCGCTTACTTATGATAAATGATGGGGAACTTAAGAAATTAACGAGATAAATAGGTGTTCGACCTAGGCCGCTTACTTGTGATAAGTGGTAGGGAACTTAAGAAATTAACAAGATAAATAGTTATTCGACCCAAGCCGCTTACTTGTGATAAGTAGTGGGGAACTTAAGAAATTAACAAGATAAATAGTTGTCCGACCCAGGCTGCTTACTTGTGATAAGTGGTGACGAACTTAAGAAATTAAAAAGGCAAGTCAAGTGAGTATAGGATAAAGAACCCTTGTTTTATGAATGAAATTTGGGTGCCTCGTTGAAAACTCCCTAGCCAAAACCCTCCTTAGGGAAAAATGTTAGCTGAGGAAAAAGAGTACACCAAAGGTTATGATGAGTTCAAATTTTTGCCCTCATTTAATATTTAAATTTGGGGATTTAATTGAATTTTCTGTGCTTAAAGATTGATTTAATTAGGATTTGTGATTATTGGATTTATTGAGTAAGTTTGGTAAAAG
>Ga0209589_1013802_pt1 | contig 10393 bp, 7 predicted proteins | sample CowpeawhiteBW_FD_187525 | JGI IMG/M metagenome (GOLD analysis project Ga0209589, IMG submission 187525) | Root nodule microbial communities of legume samples collected from California USA - Cow pea white BW (SPAdes) (version 2) | ecosystem: Host-associated > Plants > Roots > Nodule | place: USA...
ATATATATATATATATATATATATATATATATAGTAAAAAAAAGTGAGAAAGAAAGAAAGAAATAAAGAAAGGAGAGAGAGAAAGTAAGGAGAAAGAAAAGGAGAGAGAGAAAGAGAAAGAAGAGAGAGAGAAAGTTTAGAGCAAAGATTCAAAGAGATCCTAGTCCTCTACAAAATATTATTAGTGTGTCCTTCAATCAATCAATAAGGTAAGGGGAGTGAGGTTAAGCTCTTTTAATATTAATCTTGATAAACTCATGGGTTTTATATTAATCTTTTATTTATTTTGACTCATATATTATTCTATTTACTTTCATTTAACTTATTTCGATTTATTATCCTCTTATATTTTATTTTATTCAATCTCTAATTATACACTGATCTTATTTATTTATTTATTTATTTTATTTAATCTCCAAATATGTACTGATCCTATTTATTTATTTATTTTATTTATTTACAGTTGCACTGGTCCTATTTATTTATTTTATTTTATTTATTTCCAGTTACACACTGGTCCTATTTATTTATTTTATTTTATTTATCTTCAGTGACACACTGGTCCTATTTATTTATTTATCTATCTCCAGTTCCTATTTATTTATTTTATTTTATTTACCTCCAATTACGCACTGATCCTATTTATTTATTTTATTTATTTATCTTCAGTTACGCATTGGTCCCGTTTAATTTATATTTTTGTTATTATATTTATTTATAATGGTATAATCCTTATCTAATTATTTATTTAAAGTTCTTACTTTGATTCTTATTTTATCATTATTTTATAATTAAAAAATAAAAATAAATGTGAAGTGAAAGTAAATATTATTTTATTCAGTGAGCTTGGATAGAAGAAAATTGCATGTACATTTTATCGTTGTTTTATATTCTTTATGTATAGTTTATACAATGACATGATTTGATAGTCATCACATTTTATGATCTTTGAAAATATCCAAGAGTATGTCACCTAAGTAAGAGTTAAGTCTGGTTTCAATAAGTTGAGATTAAACCAGTGTCAAAGTGTTTGTATTTGGGAAGTCACAGTTTGGTACACTGCGGGATGAAAGGCAGGGACCATGGTGGGGTCTAAGGAACTTTTACCAAGTAGGTGAATATCTAGATAGTTCATAATAGCGCACTGGACTAGGATATTCATAGGCCAAACTTGGGACTACTCGATACCTGCTCGGCATCGCCAAGGTTAGGTAGTGAGTATATATCTCTTTTGTGAGCCGATGAATGGCTAATATTCTCGAGAAAGAAATAATTATGATTGTACCAATGTTTTATGAGAAATACTCAACTACCTAATCACTTCCCAAAGTAACTTTTGATGTTCAGATTGGATCATCAGAAGTGGAAAATGGATTCATATGTCAAGATCAACTTTTGTGGTTGTAGGTCCAAATCTATGCCCCCGGTGTTTGTATTGTTTGTTGAGTTTATTAAGATTGATATTTAAGGCTTATAAAGACCTCACTCCTTTCATATTTTTTTCTTTCATATGTTCCTGTTGCATGAGCAGAAGATGAACCTGCTCAGTGAGAGTTGTTCGGGATATTATTGGTAGATCTTCTGAAGATTGACTCATGGATAATTTCTATTAATATCTTTAGGAGATATTAAAAATATAGATAAATTTTCTATTCTGATATAGGACTCTTAATATTTTACAAATATATACTTTTGTAATATTTCATGAACAATTACAAAGATGTAAACTATATATATGAATATGAAGTTATGTTATTATTAATGTTCTCTCAAGAGAAATCTTATGGAAAAAAAATTAATTCTATATCTTTTTATCAAATAATAATTATTTAATATAGTAGTCGAGGTGTCACACTACCAGCTCCCTTGACATCCCTACCCATACCCATACCAATTTTTTTTACTTCACTAGTAATTAATTAATTAATTTGTATACAATAATAAAAAATTGTGGTAAAAAAACATAATATTATTAAATATTCAATATTAAAAGGAGTGTTGTTTCTTCAGTACCAAATATTTAGAAATAATTGTATTATAATTATATACCTTCCAAATTATAATACTATATAAAATTTCATGAGAAACAAAATATTTATTAAATTTGCAAACATTAATAAAACTTAGTTGATAAAATTTAAACATATCTATAACAATATATAAAGTGGATTCCCATTTTGTGTCCACATTTCAAAATATCAATTTTACCTTTTAAAATATAATTATTTATTAAATTTTTGAAAATTTACCGTTACTTTTATAAACTTTTTCTATAAAATCGTCTATCTCTGCTCTTCTCTTTCTCTTTATTTATCAACATTTATTCTTCCACCTTTTCTTATATATTTCACTTTATTTTTAATAAATATAATTCTTTTATATATTAACTTAATAACATTACATTATCATCACCAACTAACATAATATCAGGTATATTTAAAAAATGCGTATACACACGACGCCTGTGTGTACGCTAGTTTTTTTTTTCAAAATATAAAAGAAAAATAAATATTCAAATTAAAAATTATTTTAAATGTCTATTTACTTCAAATTTTTAAATTCTGATAAAATCTCTTTTTTTATATACTAATAAAAGTTATATTACATCATAATCAAAATTATACAAAGAACAACGAATAAACTAATAATAATAATAATAAAATTTTAACACAGATCTTTCACTTTTTGAACTTCAATATATGTTGGATGGTGAGAACAAATATTCATGATGATTACATTAAATTATTATAATATAGTAAATAAAATTTAGGTTAAAATACTCCATTGGTCCTCGTTTTTGGACCAAAATCTCAATTTGATCCTTATATTTTTATCACTCTCAATTATGTCCACATTTTTGTAAATTAGTAATAATTAGGTCATTTCTGTTAGTATGTAACTAATACCGTTAAATATGTGTCACGTGTCATCTCATCTTTTTTTGAATTTTTTTTGATTTTTTTTTAAATATTTATGTCATGTTTCACGTCTATAGTGTGCCATGTGTCAATCTAATATGATAACACGTGTTAAGATATTATATGAATCTCAATTTGATCCCCATATTTCTTAATTTGACTTAATTTCAGTCTAATTGTTTTTTTTTTAATTTTCAATTTCACAAGCTCCAAATTTAGACTAAATTTAATTTTTATATAGATGTTATGATGATATTTTTATTAAAAGTGATATTTCTATTACATATTTTTAACAATATTAAGTTTATTTAAATTTATATTTTAGTTTTCACATTTTATGAAACATTTTTTGCAGATTTCTTACAAAAATTTGTAAGAAAAGTGTTTTCTGCCAATTTTTCTGTGAATTTTGATCAATAGGTAACATTTTCATGGATATCTAATTATTGTGAAATTTAAAAATTCGTTGGAAATTTATTGTAAATTTTTTTATAAAGAATATTGGCAGAAAATTTTCCTACGAAAAAAAGTTTACAACACTTTTTTCTGTAGAAAAAATAATTTTAAAATACAGCAGGATCTTTTTCCTACAAATTAAAATATTGCAAGTAATTTTCTTGCAAATTCTAAGTTTGCAAGTAATTTTTTGCAGAAAAATTCTTAAGTAATCTTTTGCTACAAAATTTGCAAGTAATTTTCCTAAAAAAATGAATTTGAAAGTATATATATTTTTTTTATAATTTTACAAGAATTTTTGCAAGAATTTTTTTATAATAAATTTTAAAAAATATATAATTACTATTTGAGGGCTAGTTTTAAATGTAATTTTATCCAATTTAAAATTTTAAATATTGTGATATATGTTATATTTTAATTAAATAAACTATTTTTTTAAGTGAAAATGATACAAATAATATTGAACTGAACTATAATGAAAAATAAATAAAACATAAAAATATAATGAAATTTTGTTTAACATTTGACATGATCGTAACATTTTTTAATATACATTGAATAAATGGAAATCAAAAGAATAAAAATTTGAAGTTACATGCAATGTTTACAAACAACTTTGAATGATATTTTCTAACTCAGTACCAAAACTCTCCATGCTCAATGACTTGACCACTGATTTGGTTAAGAATAAGTTTGGAAGTAATTATAAGTACTAAATCTTCTCCTCCAATAATAGATTTTGGCTTCCCTCTTATTGTCCACTTGATACTCAAAACATTAGTTAATAGCGTCACCATTTCCTGCACAGTTTGTCACCACATAAACATATCCCTGTTCCATGGTTTAATTGTTGCTTTAGGAGAAGAATCCTAGAAATTGAGCTCATCACAGATGCATCGTCTATGTTAGCACTTTGTAGCCAACAACTCTCTAGTTCTAGTTCTTGTTAAAAAATCTTCATTCACCTCTTGTTTTTGTTGTTCATTCATACAATACATAATACAATTTATAGATCCACATTTTCCGACTGTTGTACTCTCAACGACTTAAAATGGCTATAAACAGCTAACTTATTAACTACCTAGACTCCAACGGCTAGTGCATTAACTACTCATAACGGCTAGTTTATTACAACGACTAGTTACCCATAATGGTTAATACATTTAAGTTTATGAAAAACCCAACAAAACTCCCCCATCAACTTAAATGCTTTTTTTTTTATTCTCCATCTTTGTTTCTTTATTCTTCATCACGACTTCCAACGTGCAATAACTCTTCTCACATTGTGCTTGTCCCTTTCACGAATAGTTAAGTTCTTCACTTTCTTCATGACTGACTTCCCTTTCACTTTATCTATGGTCGACCTGTTCTTCGCTTTCCCTATGGCTAACTTGTTCGCTACAATCTTTGTTTTTGCATTCTTACTGACAAACTTGTTCTTCTCTTTGACCGACTTGTTACTCATTGGGTTCTTTATCTTTGTGGCCGACTTGTCGTTAAATGAGTTCTTATCAATACGCTGACTTCCTTTTGAAAGATCATACCACACCCACGTATTTTTGTGTTCAATCTCCTCATCCATTTCAAGTGTCACTTCTCATCTTCCACCTCCAGTGCAGCTCTTAGATCCTTCTCAACTTGTAACGATTCTTCCAAACTTGAAACATCTTTTTCAAATTCTAAGCGCCATTTTTGCAAAGTCTGTTTCCTTCTCTCTAAGCTTGCTTGTAGAATTAAATTGTCTCTAACCTCCTTTTCAATACTTTGTTGCAAGTCTCTTTTTGTAATCTCTAACCTTTGGATTAGAAGCTCTTATTCTTCAAATTCTGAGCTACTCAAGCTTTTCACATGCTCCACCGAGCTATCTGAGTAATCCACTTTCTCTACCAACTTATCTGAGCTTTGTAGGCATTCCACCAAGTTAACCGAGTTGGCCTCATGCTCAACCATGGTGTTCAGGGTATCTTCATGCTCCACCACCCTATGTAGGCTATCTGGATGCCTCACCATCCTATGCAACTGACTCGGTTGTCTTATCGAGTAATCCACACTACTTGACTATCTTGTCTAGTTATCGACTATACTCAGCCTTCTTGTTGAATTCTCCATGCTACTTGGTCTTCTTGCCGAGTTCACCACTTGCTTATGCTCGGCTTTCGAGCTACGTGTCATCATCAACAATGTTGCTTCTTCTTCAACATCTTTTGTGAGGTTGATGGTCTCTTCCTTTCTACTTTCAGATCTACAATCTTTGGCAAAATGTCCGGACTTGCCACAACTGAAACACTTGCTCGACTAGCACTCCTTTGCATAATGACCATACTTGCCACACTTGAAGCACTCAACATTTGAGTTTCTTGATTGACCTCCTCTCCATGGACCTTGTCCTCTTCCGTGCCAATTTTGTTGACCGAATTGTTCTTTCTCTTCTTGTCCTCGGCTTCTACCACCAAGACCGCTTCTTATACCTCCTCGATATCGTCCTCTACCTTGAGTGTTCTGAGCTTTCTCATCTTTAATTGACATCTTCGTTTGGAGTAATTGATCAAGTGGCTCCCACTTCTTCTTCTTTCATTGTTCATGTGCTTCAAGAGATTCTACAACCTCTTCAACCGTGAGCTTTGATAGGTCCTTAGACTCCTCAATCACGCACACCACATTCTCGAAGTCGTTTGTCAATGACCTCAAGATCTTCTCCACAACTCGGCTAGTGGGTAACGTCTCTCCATTTCTAGCAAGTTGGTTCGCCACGGTTTCAACCCGAGTTATGTACTCGGCTATTCCTTTTGTGTCCTTCATCTTCATGCTCTCTAATTTGCCTCTAAGTGTTTGAAGCCGCACCTACTTCACTCGGTCATCTCCTTTATACGCCTTCTCCAAAATATCCCACGCTTCTTTTGAAGATTTGGCACTTGCAATCTTCTCAAAGCCAGACTTGTCCACATCTTGGTACAAGATGTACAAAGCTGCCTTGTCCTTCACAAGTGCATCTTTCAGCACTTTCAATTGGGCATTTGACCAACTTGAGTGTTGGTTGGTTCATCGAAACCATCTTCAACCACATCCCAATTTTCTTGGGATCCAAGAAGGGCCTTCATTTTGAGACTCCAATTGTCATAGTTGACAGCCTTTGTCAACTTGGGCAGGGAAACACTGTTTGTAAGACTAGTCATCTCACTTCTTTTTTCTCAAACACTTAGGTCTCTAGCTCTCTTTTTTCAAAAACTCAAACTCTATAGCTCTTTCTTTTTTTCCACTCCGACACTCACGCTAATTGGCTCTGATACCACTTTGTTAGCACTTTGTAGACAACAAATCTCTAGTTGTGAAAAAAACTTTATTCACCTCTTGTTCTTGTTGTTCATTCATACAATACATAATACAATTTATAGACCCATATTTCCTGACTGTTGTACTCTCGGTTATAAATGGCTAACTTATTAACTACCTAGACTCCAACGGCTAGTGCATTAACCACTCATAACGACTAGTTTCTTACAACAACTAGTTACCCATAATGGTTAATACTTTTAAGTTTATTAAAAACCCAACAGTCTAGTGTACAAGTAGCCCACAATGCTCTTTTATACTTCTCACAATTAGTAGAACTTCTAATATCCTGAACACAATAATAGAATCATAAACATAACATAAATTCTAACTGACAACTACTTTATTGCATATGATCCATCTTGAGTTAGTTTTAAAGAGGATATCATAGGCAATGGTTGAGGCTTATAATCTATCATTTTCGGTTTCTTGCAAAAGATCTTTAATGTATTTTGATTGAGACAAGTTAAGGTTGCCTTCCCTATTCCAAGAAATTTCTATGCGAAGGAAATAATGCAAAGATCCTAAATGTTTTAAAGAAAAATGTTTGTGTAGCATAGGTATAAGAGATGCAATATCAGCAGAAGATGTTCTTGAGATGATAACATCCTCAACATAGGTAAAGAAAAAAAAACAAAAAATTATTCTAGAACTTAACAAACAAAGAAGGATAACATTTTGTAGAAGTCAAGCCAAAACTAGTAGGCGTAAGACTAAGCTTTTGAAACCAGGATCTTAGGGCTTGATTTTGACCGTAAATGGCTTTCTTAGGTTGGCGAACAAAGCTTGAATCAGTGGAGACAAAACCAGGGTACTGTTGCATGTAAACAATTTTATCCAATTCTTCATTAAGAAAATTTAAGAGGAAGACTAGAAGCAGCAAGCAGAAAAGGACCAATATCAGTGATGTGACAGTGTTTTCTCGCAACAAATCAGTGTGAGAGCATATTAGGCAATGCAAAATACCATCATTAGTAAGAAATGGAGATGAATGAAGAAGATAAAACCAAAAAAACTTAGAAAAAACATCAACAAAAGCAATGTAATAACATGCTCCATTAGTAGAATGAGCAGGGGAAGGCCTCCATACATCAACAAACATAAGCTCTAAAGGATGAGTATACGCAATAGTAAAATTAGAAAAGGGTAGCTAGTGTGATTTAGCATTGACACAGGGTTCACTAAACAATTTATGACTTGTATGTTAAAGTAGGTACTTCTTCATATTATACAACAAAAATTAATGCAACTCTAACATACCGAAGAGGAGAGAAACTGATAGAAACTTTTTAACATCTCATTCATACTTGGAGCAGCTAAAATTAATAAAATTCGTTTCTAAACTGGTTACCAATGCTAAGTAACTTCTCAAGGCCATGGAACCAAAATAACCCTAAAGCATAGAAGTTGGAATCATTTTCAGGTCTAGTCTGCATAAGATGAATGTTAACTATTGTAATAATATTAGGAACAGAAACAGACTTAGCAAAGGATGGATTAGAGGTGATAGGTGATGTATGAAACGAGTCAAGTTTAACAGAAGTTATTTGTGAAGGAGCTCAGAATTTTAAATCAAGGATAGGATCATAAACTAATAGTTTGTTTCATACAAGCATACCTTCTAATCACGATGCAAAACAAAATCTAAATGCAGGTTTTCCACTACCAACTGTAATTGAGTGAACCATTTGCATAATTTATGAGAAATTTTGACAACATTCAATGTAAGTCATTCGTACTATAAACTAAATATGTAAGTCATTTGCATAATAATTAAATGAATACATCCATCAAATGACTTTTAAAACTTTCCTGTACTACCAATTGCATCAAATTTGTACCTATAATAAAAAACTTACTCTTAGCAAATTCAAATGAAATATAATAAGTAATACAATAAATAACAAATTCATATTAATATAACAAGTAAATAATAAAATAATAATTATCACCATCTTCTGTATGGTCACTATCATCGTCATCCCATTCTCATTAGTATGTGGAGATGATAAAGATTGATGAGAAGAGGATGCCACATATCCTAAATGTTGCATTAAAGCTATTACTTGATTTTTTATTTGTCTCAATAAACTTTTTTCTCATTTCTATTTTATCTTTTCTTTATTTTGGCAACTCTTGATTCATTTAATGCCTGGATCTGACTTCTTAAAGCATCAACTTCCTCAAAATGTTATTGTTGACTTGAGGTTGAAATAAATATTCTACCCACGTACCCAAGACCAAATACCCTTCCATTTTTCTTACCAACCGAGTCAATCCATATATCCCAATCAGATGGATATTCGTGAATGGATTGTTCACCATCACGAGCATTCTCCATATGGAGGTCAATAATTGTTGAAATGTGTCTATAATTGAGATAAGTGTATGAAATTGCTATGAACACATATTAGGGATTGAAAAGAATTTGGATTTTGGGCATAGGAATAATTGATGCATGAATTATCTTGAGGAAAGTGTATGTGAGCACTTAAACTAATATTAGATACACTTGGAAACTTGATTGGCTGTGGAATTGTGGACACAGTCATGGGAATGCCATTTGGGGAATTTTTGGGGGCTTCACAGTGATGGACGTCCTTGGTGTAGGAGAGGAAGGAGATCATTGGAAGACACCAAAAAGAAGATGAAATGCAGCGAAAATAAAGATAAAAGCAAGAAGAGCTCTAGGAAATGGAGGTTTTTGGTGAAGATGAAGAGTAGAAGTGGAGCTATGGTATGGAAGGTGGCTAGAGGAGATGAAGGAGAAGGTAAGCCATGTGTGCTCTCAAAATAATAGAAGAGTGGAGTGATCTCAACACAAACATTCTATTAGAAATTTCAAGAGTACAAATGTACAAATGGTCTACTTTTGGCTTTTATATATGAGCCTAAAAGCTAGACTAATTCTTGGCCCTTAGATCAAGCTTGGAGGAGAAGCTTTAATCATCACCCTTGGATGATGGGTTGGAGAAGGAGGCATCTTCCTAGCCTTTGGATGAAGACTTGGAAAAGAAGACACTCTCTTAGTCCTTGGATGAAGGAGGCAAATGGGTGGAATGTGGACTTGGCTCCATGGGATGCATGATCCATGAGGTGTAGGAAGGAATGTTGACTTCCACTTAGTCCACCTTTGACCTTTGGTAGCTCATGGCTAAATCTCCTATTGGGCTTAGTCAAGCCCAATTTTATCAATTCAACTACACATTGTTTAACTTATTATTCTAGAAAAACAAGGCCTAAATAATGGCCCAATTTAAATCTATACTACTTCCTTCATGCATCATCTCATATTTTAGAGATTTCTTTAGCCCATGTGAATAATGTAAAAAGCTCATGATTGACTTGATCATCTTGTGAGAGGCCCACGTGAATCTTTCTCATCATGCTTCTAGTGATTGGGCCTTGATGTGGGATTGGGCTTGTTGATGCACTTGAGCTTGGGCTTGTTGGGGTCACATCATCCCCTCCCCCTTGAAGAGGATTTGCCCTCAAGTCTGGGTGGTTATCCTCTTCATTAAAAATACCTACAAAAGGAACCAAATCAGTAATATTGAAAGTAAGATGCACACCATATTCCGGAGGAAGATCCAATTGATAAGCATTATTATTGATCTTCTTGATGATTTGGAATGGACCATCACCTCGGGGACTAAGTTTGGATTTTCTTATATTAGGAAATCTTTCCT
>Ga0209589_1013808_pt1 | contig 10386 bp, 6 predicted proteins | sample CowpeawhiteBW_FD_187525 | JGI IMG/M metagenome (GOLD analysis project Ga0209589, IMG submission 187525) | Root nodule microbial communities of legume samples collected from California USA - Cow pea white BW (SPAdes) (version 2) | ecosystem: Host-associated > Plants > Roots > Nodule | place: USA...
TTTTGTTTCAATTTGGAGGGGGACAAAATTGCATAATTTTTACAAAAATTGGGACTAAATTGAGACAAAAGATAAAATACAGGGACCAAATTGAGAATGAGAAAATGACACCTCCCAAATAGTGACACGTGACACTGTCACTGCCACGTGGCACTATGTCAGCTTGACACGTGGCAAAAGTTTAATTTTTTTAAAAAATTAATAAAAAATAAAAAAAATAAAAAAAAATAAAAATAAAAATAAAAATAAAAATAAAAAAATTCAAAAAATCCAGAAGCTGACACGTGGCACCCATTTAACACCGTTACTTCACCACTAACGGAAAGGACTTGATTGAGTCAAATTTCCCAAAATAGGGATCAGATTGAGATAAAATTTAATTGAGGGACCAAATTCAAATTTTGCTACGAAAATGGGGACTAAAAGTATAATTTAATCTAAATTAGAAGTTCCAAAAACTAGTACAAAATAAATCAAGATGTTTCAAAATATTTAAGCAAAATTAGAACAAAATTTTAGATACACAAATATTAGGATTTAATATCACAATTATATTTTAATTTTTTCCCATTTCAACTTGTTGTCAATTAGAGGTGTCAATTTGGCCCCTAGCCCATGGGCCAGCCTTGACCCACTCTTCATAAAGCCCCCTTTTCGGGGGGCCCCAAATGAGGGTGCCAAAAAAAAGCCCCAACCCCCAAAGCCCCTTTTCTAGTGGGTTAGGGCTAGAGCTAAGGTGGATTAGGCCCCCCCAAATAATACTACATTAAGCCAGAGTCAAAGATCAAGTCGAGCGACCCAGACGGGTCCGAAGACCTAAACAGGCCAGACGAGCCAAACATGTCCAATCACCCGGGTAAGTCTGAAGCCCCAAACGAGCTCGACGACCCGGACGGGCCCTAAGGCCCAAATACCCAAATCGACCCAACAAACTAGACGGGTCTGAAGACCTAGACGTGCCTGATAACACCGAGAGGCTTGATGATCCGGATGGGCCTGACGACCCGGAAAAGCACGATGACCTAAACGAGCTCGACGATCCAGAAGACCTTGACGATTCAAACAGGCCCAACAAAATGGATAAGCCCGAAAACCTGAACGGACTCGACAACCCGAACGGGCCCAATGATCCGGACGGGCCTAACGATCCAAGCGAGCTCGAAGACCCATACCGACCCAATGACCCGGACAATCCCAACGACCTGGACGAGCCCGACTGGGTCGTTGGGGTTGTTAGGGTCGTTGGGCAGATCCTAGTTGTTGGGCCTATTCGGGTCATCGTGCTTGTCCGAGTCGTTGGATCTGTCCCACAGATAATAATATAATTTAAAAAGTAATATATTTTTCATGTTGAAGATGAAAGCCCATGGATTGGTCCTGACCCACAGGGCTTTTGTAGGGTTTTTGGCCCTGTGGACTTCTTTGATGGGTTTTTTTTCAATGTGGGCTTTTTTGGCCCTAACCCACATGGTCCAAGGCCAAGCCCTATGGGCTGGGTCAAATTGACACCTCTATTGTCAATCAATATTATGAGATAAAACCATCAGATAAAGCATGAATTTTTTCAAGTAAAGACAAATAATAGTTTGAACTTTGAGTTAACTATGAGATGAGGAATCATCTCAAGTATCAATTGATGACCATATCCCTAGTGCTCCTCACCAACACCATGCTCTTTAAATTCATGAACCATCAAGGCAAAGATTTAAGATGAAAGGGGGTCAAAAGTGTGAAATTTGTCATAGCATTAATTCATGTATATGAATCAATTATTAATTCATTTGATGCTTCAACTATGTTATCTCCATCAATAAGTAGTTATATTTCTGAATTTTTATATACTAAGTTTATCAATAAAGAAAAGAGAATGGAAGAAGAAACTAAGCAAGGAAAGAAGACATAGACAACTTAGAGTATCTTTGCCTTGAAGCTTCTCTGCTCACTCATTCATAGTATATGGATCACTAATTAAAACATAGATAACAAAATCGACCCCCTTAGCCTTAAACTTCTCAACATTATCCATGTAAGTTGGAACATATTCTTTTGAGCAAACTCTTGTGAATGCAGCCTGATATATAGTTAAAACATCACAACGAATATTTTTGAAAATACAATGAAAGTAATGTCCATTAACTAACTTCTAACTCTTGAAAATCCCATATACAAAATTCTAATATATAATTCACTAGGATTTCGAGTAATGCCAATTTCCTTTTTGGCCTCTCTCAACGATGTCTGTACAAAGCGACTTCACCTGAAGCGCTAATGCCAGGCTCTGTGGAAAGGTTGAAACCTATAAGTGGATGAAAACCCAAATCAAAAACACACCCTAAATCAAAAAATTTTGTTTAACTTATGATATATAGATGAAATGCAAGATTGGCTGAACGTTTACCAACGAGCACCGACTAATGGGCGAGGACGGAGATGACGAAAACTAGACAACAAGAGAGGAAAAAGATGAACGCAAGTTTGAAGAATCCAAATCGAGCTTTCAAAAGGCCAATTTGATGATGGAACTTTCATTATGGAAACAAAAACGATAATGTCAAGGTTTGGAAATTTGGAGGGTTTTGTGGAGGGTTTTTATAACCTCCACAAATTAACCCCCCCTAAATAAAATATTTTTTAGTGAAAAATAGTAAAATCTCATAAAGAATAATTAATCATATGAATAATTATAGCAAATCAATCAATCATATGAATAATTGTAAAAAATCAACGAACAACCATTAATTCATAATATTATATATTTTTAAGTTTTCTTACTTATGATAATATTGATTATTTTAATTTATAATTTTCATAATTAAAAGTTATAATAAATATTTTAGAATTTTGAAAGGAACATAAATATTTAATATTTCACCCTATTCTTAATTAAAGCTAGCATTCTCAAGGTCATTACAGTCTAATTTAGTTACAACAAAAGAATATTTTTAATGACAAACATGAATTATTGATTTTGTCTTTCATTCTTCAAAAGATGTTTAATTTGACCAAATGACAACTTTAATAGTATTTCGGAAACATTATCGTTTTCTTTACTCCAAAATTAATTGCTTCCCAAAAAGAATACTCAATTTTAATACACTTAAGAGTATCATTAATATAAAATTATAGATTAATGAAAAATTTCTATTATGATTATAATTGTTCTTAAAATAAATAATAATATTTTAATAATTACTATGGGAAAAATATTATTTATTGATGAAAAAAATTCAATACTAACAATAAAAACATATATTAATTAGTACATAACATTTTATTTATATCATACATGCATTTTAGTACACGAAATTCACATTTAGCATAAGTCAAAATCCAACACAAAAGGATTGAAGAATACACTAATGGATAAATGGTATCAACATAGTATCACAACATCCACCCACACAAAAAAACATCAACATTAAAAAAATAGTTTTGTACCTTCTAATTGATGCTAAATTCATCTACTAAACAGACGTTTATACTGATACTAAAGATATTAATAGTGAAAGGGAGACCCAGAACCTTGTTGTCAAAGTAGTTATTTGTCATTTGATGTTATATACGACAATGTTTGGTAGGGGGCCAGATACATTACACTACTAAAAAGGAATATTTTCGTTTGTAGGAGGGCAAGTTGATCGAGGGTGAAACCTATATCATTGCATCCTCTCAAGTGGTCAAAGTGTTTGCTCTCTTAGCAACCATTGCAATTGTCCACTTGTCTTTGTATTTTATTTCACAACAACTATGTACACATGATTGGCAAAGATCACTAAGGTCTTTTGGGTTTCTAACGTGGCTGAGCTATCAAAGAACTTTGTTTTTCAATAACAAGCAAGACTCACTACTAAAAAGGAAAGCAACGTGCAAGTGCCATGAGTCCAAACTTATTCCAGCCAATTTTTCTTTTGTTTTTCTTTTGCTACAGCCCAAGTTCTTTTTGAATTTTTCATTCATTTTTGGGTACACCTGTAATTGCTTATTTTTATTTATCATTTCTGATTTGGAGTGTCCCAGTTCAGTTTCATTTTTGCTGCAACTTTCATTTTTCTTTGGTACTCTTGGGTATGCTTTAAGCATAGCCCAACTTTATTCGTTTATCCATTTCACACACATTTTGTTGCATCCTTCTCATCGGTAAGAAGGGTTTGATTTCCTATATTGTAAGCTTAGGTGTGTGTTTAAGGCCAAGGATCAAAAGGTATTTTTCATTCAAAAATCATGTAAGGTGGTTGTTTGGCCCTAGTTTAAACAAAAATTTCAACGAGAAACTTTCCTTGATCCTTTCTAAGCCAATCATTCTCAATAGCCATTAGTAATTAGACACAAAACTCGTGGCTCAATCACTTAGGAGCTTTCTCTCATTCTCATATTAAGTGCTTGGCTCACTCATCTCCCAAGGTCATATGCACTTCCCGTATCAACCTTTAACTAAGAACTGACCTACAATGCACCAATTTCCATTAAGCATTATTGGTTCTTCATTCTTTCCTTTCTTGCAATCTCAATTTTTCAAAACAGTTTCAATAGTGTGTTTTTCTTTTTGTGCTTTGTTCCTTATCCAACCATGCTCTAAAAATATTTTTACATCCTAAACTTAATTATCTAAAATCATGCATACTAATTATAAAATAACTAATTTAACACAAAATTTAAAAATTAAAATTAAAGTGCAGTATTCAAATGTACAAAAAATTTAAAAAAGAACTCTATTTTTTGTGGTTTCAATCTTCCTCTTGATTAGGATCTTCTAATTGGTTCCTAGACAAAACCACCTTGTCAAAGAATTCATCATCTTTAAATTTAGAAGCATCAACATCCCCTTCCTCTATCATGGCATTAGTTCTTTGACTCTTTGGCCAACTTCAGCACTAGCGAATTGATGATCAGCTTCAGTACTGACAAATTGTGTTTCTGGTTCAAATCCTTGACTTGTTTGGCCAACTTTCGTACTGGCTAGTTATGTCTTTTAAGTATGAGTCAAGGATTCAAAGCTTCCTTATTCAATTCCCTTTGTTTGCGGAAATTTCATAGGATGTGTCAAGGTGAGCTTATGGATATTCATGATCTTTTCCTGAAAAAGAATGAAGAATAAGGTTAAGAAATACAAGTTTAGTTTCTACTCCTCTTGCAGCAGGTGAAATGAGAAATCTGGAAAATTTTTAGGTTCAAGATGCATGGCACAATCTCCTTAAAGTAGTAAGCCAACCAACCAAAACCTCAAATGATGATTATGCCATCTCCTTTGTCTATGTGATCAATCATCTCACATGTTGAAGAAGATCTTTCTTTTTAATCTTTCTTAGCCTTCTTCTTACTTTACCTTTCTAGCTTGTTCAAAAAGATCAAATCATCTACAGAATATAAAACACAATACGGTAAAAGTTCAAAGTTCCCTGTAGAATTTCTGCTTAGCACCAAGATTGGCGTTTCATTTTGTTTTTCCTTTGTAAGAGCAAAATTTCTACAGAATTTTCCTTTCAACACCAAAACTTACAATAAAGTTGATCTACATATTTTTAGAGGATTCATGTATCTATTGTCTCCTTTGTGAGATCTCTTTTCAGCAACATAAAACACAAAATTCCAAACAAGGAAAAAGGATTATGCATCTTTTGAACTTACCTCTTGTTTGAGATTTGTGTGAAAGCAAAAATAGAAAGTGAAAATGAGACTATACAAAAGTGAAAAAAATGAAACTTTACAACTATACAGATCCAATATTTACTGACTTACAAAGGAAATGTTAGTGAACTACACAAGTATGCACATATATACAACAAACTCAAAAAAATTACAAATAACTAGTTTTATCTACGCAAATCCCCAGGCAAAGACGCCAAAAACTTGTTGTGGACCAATTGAGGGTTCAACTTTTCTAGCAAGTGCATTGGGTCAATTGTAGCACAACAAGGTCGTATCCATAAAGATTTAGTTTGATCAAACATTAATCTATAATCCATTCAAGTTTGTAATAATAAAGTGATAAAAATTTGTTAGTTTAAAATAAGTTTAATCCCTCAGAAGGCCCTCGTTTTAGTTCAAAAATCTTAATTGGATCCTCAGATTTTAAGTTGTCCCAATTGAGTCCTATTTTTAATTTTTTTTTCCAATTAGGCCATTTCCATTACGACATGATTGATGATGTTAATTGTGTCCCACATGTCACTTTATTTTTAAAATCTTTTAATTTTTTTAACTTTCTTTAATAAAAAAATAATTGCCACTTGTCAAATTAGAGTTCTGCCACATGTTAGCTTGTGTTTTTTTTAATATTTTTAATATTTTTCATTTTTTTTAATTTCTTTTAAATTGTCACGTGTAAAATTATGATTCTATCATGTGTTAATTATTTATGTGAAAAATGTTAATTTGGTCCCTGTATTTATTATTTTGTATCAATTTAGTCATAATTTCTTTTTAAACTAGAGTAATTTTACCCCTTCCAAATTGGGACCAAGTTTAACTTTTATATAAATATTATAATAATATTTTTATTATAATAGATATTTTTAACCAAATTAAGTTTAATTAAAATTAAATTGTGCATTGAACTTTATTTTAATTTTTTTAATAATTTCTAGACAACTTTATAAATTCGAATGTAAAAATTTCGAAAAAAATTATAATAATTACAAACATTTGAATTTTGTAATTTTTATAAAACTTTTAAAATTTTACATTTGAATTTATAAAGTTGTCTAGAAATTATTAAAACAAATTTTAAATAAAGTTAAAATTAAAATTACAATTAAAAAATCACAAGCTAACACATGGTAGAACCATAATTTGACACGTGTCAGTTATTTTTTTAAGAAAAAAAGTTAAAGAAAAAAAAATTAAAAAAACCATGAGCTGACATGTGGCTCATAGTTAACGTCGTTAGTAATGCCCTAACAGAAAGGACCAAATTGGAACAAATTTTCAAAAATAGAACCCAATTGGAATGACTTAAAATCTAAGGACCCAATTGAGATTTTTGAATGGAAACGAGTACCTTTTGAGAGATTAAACCTTTTAAATATAAGTATTAATAATAATAAATATAAGTGATGTTGGTTAAGGTGTTGGGATTGAGCTTGGCTTCTTTCACTCAACTATACTACTCTTGATTCTCATCTAAAGATATTATAATAAGTGCCTAAGAACCTAAAACTAGACTACTATATCAGTTCCCCAAACCAGCATACAAATGAAAAAGGCATGTGCTATTTTTATAGAAAAATAGTGTGCGGCTTGAGCTCCAATTTTGGTGTTTGAGTCGTACATGTGCCATTCTAGACTTTTGCAAACCACCTTTCTTAGGGCTTAAGCTGCACATTTTGGGATCGAGTTATTCTAAATCTTTCCTCCTTTTGAGGGTTTCCTTAATCGCCTTTGTGGCACTCAGCCCCATTTCTGATGCTCAGACGCATTAGTTACAATTTCCTTCATTTAACATGCAAAAACAACACAAACATATAAATTTCCACTTTTTATAACTTCTCTATTCCTCATTCTATAATTAAAGGTAAATGGGGTTGTTTTACTAAGATTTATGTTCATATCATGCAAGATAAATGTCTAAATGATATGCAATTTTACTAAAACTAGACATTTATCAATTACAAACAAATTATTCAAAATCTTTTTTAGATGATTGTATTGTTGATAGATTGTTAAGTGTAGTGCACCAGTGCAAAAAGGGTAATTGACAGCGGTTATTTTTGCTATTTTGCCCTAGTTTCAGAATCAAGGCATATAAGGCCAAGGCAAAAAAGGGTCAGCTTTTGGCCTCGAGTGTTACCCGAGGTAGAAATTCACCTTTTTGCGTTGGTTCTAATGAGAACCAAGGCCACATACCCCCACTTTCTACCTCGATTCTAATGAGAACGAGGCCATTTGTCCTGTTAATTTTTAAATAAAATTTTTGTTTTTGGTTATTCCCACATTTTTTAACTTGCATATTTTTTCAAAAAACCAGACCAGTCAGACCAGAAACAAAACTATACATTTTATGAAACATGACATCATCCACAATCCAAATACATTTGAAAGTGTCTTGTAACAAGTCAATATCCTAATCCATACTATTGTACATCTGAATTGTAAATTTGACACATGCTATCCTACCAAACTTTATGGATTTTGCGATAATTGGTGTAGTAGTTTTGAATATCTGCAAAATAAGAGATTAACTTAAGTAAATAATTAATCACATATACATACAATAAAACTAATACACAATAGACTATAAATTCATAGACTCATATTACAAAAATAAGAACTTGGGAGCATGAAAAGCGAAGCGAATAACAATGGGAGGATGCAACGATACTCACGTTCCCGAAAGTTACACAGTCCCACAATAATGCAACAATACTTGATAAAGAACACAACCATAAAAACACAAGAAACAATCAAAAATAGGAGAAAATAATAAAAATCAAGAAAATCCCAACAAAACCCTATCAAAACGCAAAACAACAACCCAAATCGCAAAAACAATAATACAAAACACGAAATAAAAAAAGGGGAATCGCGTAATTTTTTGAATTTCAACTAACCACCATACGCAGGGAGAACATGGCGGAGCTCGACGGTGGCTTATTGGAACAAGAGCAACGGTGGCGCGAGAGACTAACACACAATGGAGAAGCTTTGTTTGGGGAAAACGAAGAGCTGCTGATGTCGTGGAATGGTGACGCAACGGAGGCTGGCGTGGAGGCTTATGTGGTGGATGTGTGGGACGAACCAGCAGCTACTATGGAGCCCAAATGACCGTAGTAGCGTGGAAGGAGGCTCGACGGTGGCTGACGGCATGAATTGAAGCTGGACAACGACGGTTGTGGATGGCTACGACGCATTCAGAGGAGAGAAAACGTGAATATTGCGTTGTAGAAGACGAAGAACAGTGCATTGGCATTTTGAATCCTTAACTTGGTATATGGCCTCGGTTTACTTTTTAACCGAGGTAAAATAATGGTTTTTGGCCTCGGTTCAATTTTAACCAAGGTAAAACAGTGATTTTTGGCCTCGGTTCAATTATAACCGAGGCCAAATGTCACTCTCCCAATTAATTTTTTGCTTCAGGTCAGGGAAACCGAAGCCTAAAAGGCTTTATGGCAGTGGGTCTACTGCAACCGAGGCAGAAAAGTAGATTTTGCTTCGATTATTGAAGGAACTAAGGCAGAAAAGTTGGCAAGAATTGTAAAAATGCCACTGCGCCATTATATGCTTTGGTTTCCTGATAATCGAGGCCTTTAATGCGAGTTAAATAGTCAAAAATGCACTAGTAGTGGTAGAACCGGTATATGTAGGAGCTAACAGTTCCAATGGCATAGTAAATGTATTTTGAATTTAGATTTTATTTATTTACATATATTGACTAATTTAAAAATTTGTGCATTCACTATAGGACAATTTAATAAAATGTTATTATGTATGTTGATGTTTTTAATAGATTGTAGAATGGCATGGTAAATTTGCTTGCATGTGATTTAGGAGCGAACATTGATAATGACATAGTAAGTCTATTTTAAATTTAAATTGTGTATATTTACACATTATTAGTAATTTATGAAATTATGAGACCACTTATATATTTATGCAGGTTAGTTTGAGTGGAGTGGCCAATAATGATCCAGATAATGATGTATGTAGAACTACAGCTAAGAGATTGTTACCAAGTAGTATAGATTGTGATGATTCTTTCCATGAAATGGAATCTACTCAACTATCAACAACAAAGAGCATGATGACAATACAAAAAAGTAGAAAAATTCAACTGATTAGACTGTGTTTTCTAAACACTTAAGGTTAGTGTTTTTAATTTAAGAGTTACTATTTTTGTTATGAAATTGGAAACTGTCCCAAAACTTTTGTTGTATGTATGTGATATGATTTGATCCATGTAAGTTGTTAATGTAAGAAGAACATGACATGCTGAATTTTAGTTTATTAGTTCATAGATCTTAACTATTTAATTGAATTATGGATATTTTTAAGTTTAGTACATAGTTTTTTAATGTTCTTGTAGGTAATGTAATAAAATATACTTTTAATGTCCAATTGCAATAGGTAATATAATTTTAGTTGATATAACAAATAAGAAATTAATCTCCAACTATAAACAAGAAGAAATTGGGAATTGCATATAAAAGCATCATATAATTTTTAGAAGTCCAACAAAAGGTACTTAAAGGATGTCCATTAAAACATAATCCCAAAGCTATGTATTAGAAATTTGAAATTTGGATAACATTAATGGTGCTGGAGCGTGTTGGCAAAAAGAAGGAAGTCAAGTGATTTTGAATGATGATCAAGCACTAATGAAGACAAAGTGTTCAATTATGCAAATGTTATCTTGTAAAATAAAATAAGTGTATTGTAGAATAGTTTAATTAA
>Ga0209589_1013809_pt1 | contig 10386 bp, 21 predicted proteins | sample CowpeawhiteBW_FD_187525 | JGI IMG/M metagenome (GOLD analysis project Ga0209589, IMG submission 187525) | Root nodule microbial communities of legume samples collected from California USA - Cow pea white BW (SPAdes) (version 2) | ecosystem: Host-associated > Plants > Roots > Nodule | place: USA...
ATTGTGTTTCAACCTTTAAATTTTCGTGAGCTCTCCTTCCTAGAAGTGAACTCACCTTTGCCTTATCTTGCTTGCAAGTGGCGGCACCATCACTCATCTCTAGGGCTTGGTTGGCTTAGATCCCCCCCTATGAGTGGCGTGCTTCTTCCATTCTTCATCTTCTATGCTTTCCATTTTTATTGTTTCTTCTTTCATTTTGCTCTTTAGTGTTGTTATTGCTGTGTGTGTTTAAGCTTGAATCCAACTCTCTTCTTCCTTTCATGAGCTTGAGAAATGAACCTTCACATCTAGATAGCATGCTATCTTAATGTCCAGTGGGAATTTTCAAAAAGCTTTCTTAAACAACTTCACCATATTCATAACTCTAAAAGGAAACAAGATAATCCTTCATCAAGGCTCATAGCACTTCCACTAATTCTTTTTGCCATCGGCCCTTGGCGTTGTCCAACCGTTTACGCAGTTCTACTAGTATAACCTTGTTTGCTGCCTCGACCTGTCCATTGGTCTGTGGGTGTTCAACAGAGCTGGTTACATGTTTGATGCCTAGGCCGATATAGAATTTAGCAAGTTCTTTGTCTATGAACTGTCGACCATTGTCGGTGATGATTGTATGTGGGATGCCATACCGGCATATAATATCCTTCCAAACGAATTGTTGGACTTGTTGGGCTGTAATGGTGGCTAATGGTTTGGCTTCTATCCACTTGGTGAAGTAGTCGACGACTACTATCAAGAACTTTACTTAACCTTTGCCGGGGGAGAAAGGGCCAAGGATGTCCATTCCCCACTTTGCGAAGGGCCACAGGGATAATATAGAGTGAATCTGCTCCTGTTTTTGGTGAATGAGGTTGCCATGTTTCTGGCATGGTATGCATTTTTTGACGAAGTCATGGCAGTCTGCCTTTATGGTTGGCCAGAAGTAACCGACGTGAAGGATTCTGGTAGTCATGGTGTGTGTGCCGGAATGATAGCCGCATATGCCTTCATGTAACTCTTTAATGATGTACCAAGCTTGTTCTGTAGTGACACATTTGAGAAGTGGTTGGCCGTATCCGCGTTTGTACAGCTCATCACCTATCATCGTGTACCTGGCGGCTTTAGTTATCCAACTCCTGTCAGCGTCAGGTGGGGGGTTACCGGTTTGGAGGTATTGGATGTAGGGAGTTGTCCAATTGTCGGCTTGGTGTTGGGTTAGGGTATGGCAAGTATTTGTGATGGAGGGGAGGGATAGTATTTGCTGCAATAGTGATCAGTGGCGGCTTTTTAACTTGATGCTGACTAGTTTGGACAATATGTCGGCTCTGACGTTTTCGGATCTGGGGATGTGTTGGATGCAGACTTGTTCGAAGGCAGACTGGACGACTTTCCGGACCAGGTCATAGTATTGTAGGAGGGTAGGGTCTTTGATCTGGAACTCGTCATTTAAATGGCCTACAATAAGCTTGGAATCAGTTTTGCACGTCAATGACTTGACACCAACCTCGTGGGCCAGGGATAAGCCGGCGAGGATGGCTTTGTACTCGGCTTGGTTGTTAGACGTCTTGAAGGCGAAATGGAGTGATTTTTCGATGAGGATATCGTTAGGGCCTTCTAGTACGATGTCGGCACCTGTCCCCTTTGGGTTTGATGAACCATCAACATAAAGTGTCCATTGGTCCTCTTTAAGAGTTCGTTGGAGATCGTTGACAAAGTCTAGAAGGGATTGAGCTTTGATGGGTCCATGACGTTCGTAGCAGATGTTGAATTTGGATAACTCAACGGCCCAGGACGACATCTGCCCCGCAAGGTCTGGTTTCTGCAATATCTTCTGGATCGGGTAGTCGATTTTGACGATAAAGTTATGATTTTGGAAATATGGGCGTTGGCGTCAGGCTGCGTGTACCAGGGATAGGGCTAATTTTTCCACCATCTAGTACCTGGTTTCGGGATCTTACAAGGTTCTGCTGACGAAGTAAACAGGATGTTAGGTGACGCCGATATCTTGAACCAACATGGCGATTACGGTATGATCTATGGCGATGATATAGACCAATAAGGGTTGATGAGTATCCGGTTTATGGAGGATGGGTGGTGAGGTGATGGTGGTTTTTAGCTTTTGAAATACTTGTTCACAATCATCATTGCACGTGAACTTGGCAGATTTTTTGAGCAGCTGAATGATGGGTTGGGTTTGTTCAGCTAGTTTGGTAAGGAAGTGTGAAATGGCAATGAGGCGTTGTACTTCTTTGACACTAGAGGGCTTCACATTTCAATGGTCGCGTTGCACTTTTCAGGGTTAGCCTCTAAGCCGCGCTAGGGTAGCATGAATCCAAGGAATTTACTGCGGTCGACGCCGAAAACGCATTTGTCAAGGTTGAGGCGGAGGTTGTACTGTCTTAACGCGGAGAAGACAGTTGATAGGTCCTGAGCGTGCTGGTGATGGCTTGGGGATTTGACAACCATGTCGTCAACGTATACTTCGACACATTTGCCCATTAAATGGCTGAAGACTTTGTCCATCAATCGTTGGTAGGTTGCTTCTGTATTTTTGAGACCAAATGGCATGACCTTGTAGAAGTAGTTGGCGTCGTCTGTGATGAAGGCGGTTTTGTTCATGTCGGATGTGGCCATGGGAATTTGGTTATAACCGGAGTATGTATCAAGAAAACTGAGGACCTTGTTACCGGTTGCGTCATCGACAAGTCGGTCAATATTGGGTAAGGGGTAGGCATCCCTAGGATAGACTTTGTTAAGATCCGTGTAATCAACACACATCCGCCACTTGCCATTGGATTTCTTGACCAGAACCACGTTAGAGAGCCAAGTGGTGTAGTGGGCTTCTTCGATAAACCCCGCGTTTAGCAATTTGTTGGCCTCGGCCTTGGACGCTAGGCGTCGTTCTTCACCAAGTTTGCGTTTCTTCTGGGAGACATACTGTGCCTCCTTGTATATGGACAACTTATGGGATGGCACGTGAGGGTCAACTCCAGGTAAGTCAGCAGCTGACCAAGCAAAGAGGTCCGTGTTGCTGACAAGGGTGGGTGTTAGGATGTCACGTTGTTCAATACCGAGTTTGATGGTGTGGCCATTAGGGAGCTCCAGAGGGGTGGTTTCTTCGACAAGTTCGAGGCAGACATCCCGGCCCACTCTGAGGTCTAGATCGTCACCAGATAAGGCGATCTTAGAGCCGGGTGGTCGCTCAATATGATTGGTTTGAAGGATGGGAAGCTGTGGGCGTAGGCTGGCCATGTAGCATTCGCGTGTAAGGCGCTGGTCACCATGAATGGTGAGGATGTCGCCAGATGGGGAGGGGAACTTCATGGCCAGATGAGGTGTGGAGACAACAGTGCCAAGAGTGTTGAGTGAAGGGCGACCGAGGAGGACATTATAAGATGTAAGTGCGTCGACGATAAGGAAGCGGATAGGAATTGTTTTTGTTTGGGCGCCATCGCGAAAAACGGTATGAAGGTCAATGTAGCCGCGGGTGGAAACTTTTTCCCCAGAAAATCCATACATTGGTTCATCGTATGGGACCATGGCGGTGTCGAGGAGTTGGAGCTTTTGATACGTGGCCCAATAGAGGATGTCGACGGAGCTGCCTTGGTCGACGAGGACTTTCTTGACTGCGTAGTTTCTATTTCGATGGTGATGACCATAGGGTCATCTTGCTAGTGATCAAGGCCTTGAAAATCGTCGTTCGTGAAGGTTATGGGGGGCATGCGACGTCTATGATGAGAATGGGTGATGTGGTTGATGGATTGGATATGGCGGAGGTGTCTCTTCCTGGCGGATGAGGTGGATCCTCCACTAGCAAAACCACCAGAGATGGTGTTGATAGTGCCGCGTAGGGGAGGGTCGACAGGGGTGACGTCGGTGCGAGTCGATTGGGGGTTATGGTTTGTGGGTTGGTTTGGGCGTTTGTCGTGGCGAGGGTCGTGGGAAGGGCGTCGATGGTCAGAACGAGGAGGGTGATGGGATCGGGAGGGGTGGTCATCTCTGCGGACAAAGTGGCGGAAATGGCCAGCACGAACCAGTTCTTAAATTTTATCTTGGAGTGCTTTACATTCCTCTGTGGTATGGCCGTAGTTTCGGTGATAGCTACAGTATTTAGTCATGTCCGCGTTAGGGGGAGTGGTCATCTTGCGCGGCGGTGGGATGAGGTCGGCCTATAAGGCCTCATCAAGGAGGCGAGATCTGGGGACATTTAGGGGGGCATATCTGGTGAAGCGGGGTTGTCGGAGTTGTCGGGGTCTTCGATTAGGACGGGGAGGTTGTGGAGAGGGGGTTGCAGTAGAGGGTGCATAGTCATTGCAAAATTTTGTATGGAGAGTTTGCATTTCCTCCATGCGGAAGTAATCAGCGGCACGCAGTTTCAATTCATGCATAGAGGCATGTGGATGAAGGTAGACGTTGTTGGCGAAGGGGCCGGGTTTATGAGTTAGGGTCATGCACTGAAGTATCATTTCTTGGTTTAGGTGTGGTGTGCGAAGGGCAGCCTTACTGAATCGATCAATGAAGGCCCGAAGCATCTCGTCTTGTTCTTGTCTGACGTCAAGGAGTGAGATTGTTGTAGTTTGATGCAGGCGGTTATCGGCAAAGTGAGTGGTAAACATGTGTGAGAGGGTGTTGAAGCAGTCAATGGAGTATGACAGGAGGGTGGTAAACCATTCGAGGGCAGGGCCTTTCAAGGTGGCAGGAAAGGCTTTACAAAAAACGGCATCATGGGAAGTGTAGAGGGCGACGTGGGTGATGTAGACCTTAAGGTGTTCATTTTGGTCGGTTTCACCAGCGTAACGTTCCAGTGTGAAAGGTTCCCACTTGGTGGGGAAGGGGGTGTTGGCGATGAAATCGGTGAAAGGGTGACGGCGCCTGGGTTGGTGAGGTGGTAGCGGGTGAGGAGGGATGGGATGGTGAACGAGGGTGGGAAAAGTGGAGGTGAAGTTGTGAGGAGGGATATGGGCAATAGGGAGGTTGTGAGGGTTGTAGGGGGGATATGAGTGGTGTGTAGTGTGGTGGGCATGTTGTAGGGCGGGATGTGTGTGGTGGGCAGGGTGGCGGCGCAATATTTCCTGGGAGGGTGGAATGGAAGTGAGTATGATGAGTTGAGAGGATGAGAGTTTGTTGGGTGGTGGTGAAGGTGTGCGGGGTAGGATTGTACTCGCTTTCTTCTTCAGTAGGCTGGAAAGCTGGGGACCCTGCGACATCAGATGTTTCCTTGGCCTTTCCCTTTTGAGTGGGATCGACCTCAATCTTTCGCCTTAGGCGAGAGTTCTCCTGTCGTAGTGCCTCCATCTCATCAGCATTGCGCTTCTTCAAGTCAGCCAACTCCTGTTGCATCTTGGCTTGACCGTCTAGGATGGCGGCCAGATCCGGGGTGATGTTAGCAGGTCCTGATGGGCCTACTTCAACTTGTTTGTTAACTCCTGCTCTGCTGCGGGTAGAAACCATTTTCGGAAAAAGCGGGTGGTAAGGTATTATCTCGTGCCCCACGGTGGGCGCCAATTGTTCCTGCAGAGAACAAACAAGATATGTTAGACACAAGTATTACCTTACTCTGGTTCTCCATCTCCTCAGTAGGCTTCCTCCCGTTGATACATGTCGTTCATGGGTATCTCGGTGTGATCGGTTTGGACCCGAGAGGGGTTACCTGCAAAAGGGACTCCGAAGCTCAAGTCAGCAAAATCTCTAAGAAAGTCAAATCTGGTGATTAGGGAAGTAATGAATGCGTACCTTTAATTCTTGGGGTCCAAGCATATTTATAGATTATTAATTATGTCTGCCATGTCATGGGCTGGGCCCTTGTTTGGGCTGTAGGTGGGCCTAGGCCCGTGTTCAAGCCCTTAGTTCGATTATTGTTGGCTTGATGAATCTTATAGAAATGTTATGGTTTTTCCAAGTCCTTGGTTAGTTTCCTAGAGTTAACAGCCTAGGCTGGTTACTCTTTAGCGGCCTAGGCCGCTATTGTTGCTTTGGTTTTTTTGATCAATGTTGCTCCTTAGCGGTTTAGGCCGGGTACCTTAGCATGTGTATGATAATTGTTATTATTTATATCCTTGGTAGTTACACGGATGGGTTTTCTGGTTATTATTCGGCTAGGCCGGCTAGGTGTGGTACAAAAACTATTTTAGTTACTAATAACTTTTAGTATCTAAATTGGTCCCTATAGTGATTAATTATTTTTTGTCACTAAAATTTGTCATTATTCAAGTATTTTCTTCTAGTGATCATTGAATGACCTTAAGAGATAATAAGAGATTGGAGACCAAATTTGGGACAAAAACACTTAAGAGGAACTCCAAAAGGCATTTGGTCCAACTCTTAGAAAAAAAGTGTAGAAACTAAATGGAAAAAACAAATGGAGACCAAATTTGGGACAAAAGTTTATGTAGCAACTTCTGCAAATTAGTCACAAAAAATAAAAGTCGTCACTATATTTAGTCTCTAAATTCTCTCCTTTGTGAATGAGGCTTATTAAGGGTGAGAATGCTTCTTGAAAACCAATATTTTGAATTTGCACAATAAATCTATTCCATATAAGATGTAAAGGTTTAAAAATATTTATTCTCTTATTGCAGATAGTGGATCTTGTTGTAATTGTAGTTTAAGATTGAGGTAAAAGCTAGTCTTTAATACTAAACTGAATCCAAAACCTTATAATGTTTCATGATGAAGTTTTATTTGGAGACACAACATATCTTATCTTACTTGGTAGGCAATGAGAATATGATCATCAATTTATTTGTGATGGACTCACTAATAATTACATTTTCACTCACTTTTAGTACATCTAATTTTAGCATTATTGGAGTGTATTTAAGTCTAAAAACATTATTTTTAATTGAATTAGCCTAATTGGCATTATCTAAGCTCAACTAAAAATAGTGATAAAAGTAAGTTTTTCTGCCTTGATAAACATTAGACGACCCAACTAGACAAGTCTCACTAGAGGTTATAGTCCATTGAATTTCATTAGATGATTTGATGGCATGTGTTGAAATTTTGAAGACAAATGACTTTACTATACCATTTTTCACTTTAGGCAACACTGAACTTTTGTTATGATATATATGCCTTTTAGCCTTATAAAAGGATAAAAATAACAACCTCTTTAAACCTCGTTACAACCCATAAATATATGAAGTAAAGGAGATAAAGGAACAACGTACATTCAAAGCATCTTAACAATTCTCCACCTTGACTTGAATTTTCCCAAGTCATTAGTAACCAAGAACAACTCTTCTACCTCTTCACCCCGAAGGGTCTCAAGTTATGCGAACATTCACCAAGTCCAAGTTATGCTTAAACTTGGCAGAAGACAAGGGCTTAGTCAACATATCTGTTAGATTGTCTATAGTTGATATCTTCTCTATGAAGAACAATTTGTTTTCAATTACATCACGTATGAAATTCAACCTGACATCAATATGCTTTGATCTTTCATGATAAATTGGATTTTTAGCCAAGCACAATTCACTTTGACTATCACAATAAAGTATACGCCTTTGCACATTCAAACCCAAGTTATCAATAAGACCTAGCAACCATATACCTTCTTTGACTCCTTCTATCAAGGACATGTATTCTGCTTCAATGGTAGACAAAGAAACAATAGGGTGAAGTGTTACTTTCCAACTAATAACACAACCATGAAAAGTGAAGATATAACATGTCAAAGATCTTCTTTTCACAAGATCTCCACCATAGTCAGAATCTGCATAGCCAATAAGACCACACTCAATATCATTGGAACCATAGACCAAGCAAATATTACTAGTATCTTTTAAATATCGCATAATCCACTTCATAACCTCCTAGTGAGTTTCCCAAGATTACACATAAATCTACTAACCACACTCACAACATGAGCCAAATATGGTCTTATACAAACCATGACATACATCAAGCTCCCAAAGGAACCTTATTCATATAATCCTTCTCTTCATCAGTACTAGGAAGACTGCTAGCATCAAGTTTAAAATGTGCTGCCAAAGGAGTACTAATAGGCTTAGAATTCTCCATTTGAAAAGACTGCAACAACTTTTCAATGTATTTCTTCTGAGATACATAAAGTAGACCTGCATTCCTGTCTCTCCAAAGCTCCATGCCTAAAATCTTCTTGGTTGCACCCAAATCCTTCATCTCAAACTCACTACTCAACACAACTTTAAAAGCATCAATATCAGTCTTGCTCTTAGCTGTAATTAACATGTCATCCACATACAGTAACAAATATATATAGGAACCATCTAGCAACTTCCTACTATAAACACAATTATTAAACTCATTTCGAACAAAATTATAGGAAACCATAAAAGCATCAAACCTCTTGTACCATTGCCTTAGGCTTTATTTTAAACTATGCAAGGATTTTTTCAGTAAACACACATGGTTCTCTTTTCCAACCTCAAGGAATCCATTTGGCCGCGACATGCAAATTTCCTCCTTTAAATTCCCTTGCAAGACTGAAGTTTTCACATCAAGTTGCTCTAATTCCATATTCAAAGCGCTAGCCATGGCAAACAAAACTCGAATAGTCTTTTGTTTTACCATAGGTGAAAACACTTCATGGTAGTCAATTCCCTCTTTTTGTGAAAAACCTTTTGCCACAATTCTTGCCTTGAATGTAGATGGTTCAACATCAAGAATCCTTTTTTTCTTCTTGGACACCTATTTGCATCCCATTGGTACTAACTCCCAAGTCTGATTTTTCTTAAGTGATTGCATCTCCTTATTCATGGCAATTAACCATTCTGACGCTTTTTTACTCTGGATTGTATTCTTGTAGGATTTAGGCTCATCAAAATAGAAATTTTCACCAACTTCCAAGGCATACACAATATAGTTAATATCAACAACACATATAAAATTTGCATACCTTGCATGTTTTCTGATTTCCCTTTTTGTTTTCCTTGTTGCTATTCTTTGGGATTCTTCATGGACATTACTAGATTGATCTACAAGATCCAAATTTTCTTTATTTGAATCTTCAACCTCAAGCTCCAACTTTTGATGAACTCCTTTATTCCCTATAATATTTCCAACCTCCTCTTTTTGGCCAAACATAGCAGACTCATTAAAAGTAACATCTCTGCTAATCATAAACCTTTTAGTTTTATTATTTTCAATACACCGTAACCTATATCCTTTGACACCTGCAGGATACCCAAGAATTATACATTTCATTGCCCTAGGCTGTAAGTTACCATCATTTACATAGCATAAGCTGGACAACCAAATATACGTAAACTAAAATAATCAAAAGGTTTACCATATCATACCTCTTGAGGAGTCTTTAAATCAATAGCAGTAGATGGAGACCTGTTCACCAAATAGACAGTAGTATTAACTACTTTAGCCCAAAATTCTTTTAAGAGACTAACATTTAAACGCATGCACCAATCATGCTGAAGTAGTGTTTGATTCATCCGTTCAATGACACCATTCTGTTGTGGTGTATGTCGCACTGTACGGTGCCTGACTATACCTGCTTCTTTGCAATAATCATCAACATTGTATTGCAGAACTCTAGCCCATTATCCGTTCTTAGAGTCTTGACTTGTTTCCTAGTTTTTTTCTCAACCATAGTCTTCCACTCCTCAAACTGTCAAAACACTTCATCCTTGGTCTTCAAAAAATACACCCAAACCTTTTAGAGTAGTCATCGACAAAAGGTCACAAAATACCTGATTCTTCCATGAGACAAGACATGGGAAGGACCCTATAAATCAGAATGAACATATTGCAAAATACCTGATTTTTTTTAGCCTATGTTGTTTACCCATAACACACGATTCATAAAACTTCAATTTTCCTGTCACCGCTCCACCGAACAATCCTTGTTTACTTAACACAATAAGACCACATTCACTCATATAACCCAATCTACAATGCCATAATTCTATATTATCAACATGTTGCTATAAAGAATGGGATACAGACACCGTTCCCTGAAAGGAATTGCCAAGCATAACATAAATTCCATGTTGTAGCTTCCCTTTCATGACAACCAGAGCACCTTTGGAAACTGTAATTTGTCCATCTTTTCCTGAAAAATTATACCCTTGTTTATCTAAGGTACCAATAGAGATCAAGTTCTTCCGCAAGCCAGGAACATACCAAGCATCAAACGTTCTAACAATGCCATCATACATTTTTATCTGCACAACGCCACTGCCTATGACACCAAGCTCCTTATCATCACACACTACCATTCCATTCTTTAAATGAATTGAACAACTCCTTGTTAAAAGTCATGTGATAAGAAGCCTCAATATCTACTTGAACTTGGATGTAATCTGGTGATATTTATATATAGCATTTCTATTTTACTCAGTATTGGTATTATTGTTTTGCTCTTAATGCTTACTTCTATCTGATCAATAGATGTTTTGATTTTGATTTTTAGAT
>Ga0209589_1013810_pt1 | contig 10385 bp, 4 predicted proteins | sample CowpeawhiteBW_FD_187525 | JGI IMG/M metagenome (GOLD analysis project Ga0209589, IMG submission 187525) | Root nodule microbial communities of legume samples collected from California USA - Cow pea white BW (SPAdes) (version 2) | ecosystem: Host-associated > Plants > Roots > Nodule | place: USA...
CCCACAGCCATATCCTCCACACCTACAAAGTTGTTGCCTAAGTGTTGCCTAAAGTTTAGGCCACACTTTTTTAACTTTAGCCAACACTTTTTACCAATTGCTTAAAGTGAAAAATGGTGTAGTGTTGCAAACAACTACTATTGAGTTTATACCAGGGACATTTTACCTCTCTAAGTATCGTGTGATTCATGATACGCACGAAACAATACAATTCTCATTGGCGACGAATTGCATGAAGAATCATTTTTGCTCCTTTAATGTCTTCGAATAACATGATTTGTTTTTCGAATTGCATGAATCGCGATTTAAATCAGGAATCGTGGCTTGAACTGCAACCTTCATGGAATGCTTTTTGCGAAGGTTCACTTTCGGTTTGGTCGTCGCTAGAGGGAACCAGTAGCGGGTGGGGCAGTTGAGACTTTAGGAGTGGTGGTAGATGGAGGAGGAGGAAGGAGAGTCGTCAACAAGGGAGGCTTCTAGAATAGTTCTCATGGCAGTGGATTTAGAGTTATCAAAATGGACCACCTGGTCGGTCCGACTTAGTTACCATAGGTTGGTCATTTAGTGAGCCAATCTAACCCAACTCATTTATTAGCAAGTTGAACAAATTTGAATCTGATATGACCTAACATGAGTTGGTGTGTTAAACGGGTTAGATCACAAAAAAAACTAAATCATAATTCTGACTAAAATCTAACTAAAGTTCAATACAATTCAAAATGATGTTAAATTGCAAATACAAACCAAAATTACAAAAATTCAAATTACTATCTAACAATAAATTACAAACAACCCAACCTAATCCAGATGTAAAGCTCACTAAAATAAAAAAATATTTGTGTGACCGTTTATCTGTGAGTTAGTGAGCTAATCCGACTCACCACGGGTTCAACCAGTGTAGGTCAAAGTCTTGGTGAACCAGGTAAAAAATGAAACCTTATTGAAAGTTATAAAAAATATTTAACCCAACGCAATCCAACTAAAATTCATGATGAACCAAATTAATTCACAAATTATAACCCATTTTAACCGCTCTGATGACATAAAGAAAACATTGACGTGAAGCCAAGTAAAACCAAAGTAATATAATAATAAAACATAGTATTAAAAATAAAAAATATATAATAAATTAGTTTAATAAATACATATTGTACTATATTTAAATATGTATTATATTTTTTAAATATGCATTATATTTTTTAATATTTATGAATCTCACTAATTCAAAATTCAAGGTTTCCGACATTTACAACTCAACTATCATGTATCATGTTCTGGAACACTTTACCATCCTATCATTAATTTTACTTTTGCACTGACTTTAGGACTTTAAACTTAAAATCTTTATTTCATCTTCTAGAATTCCAGAGTTTACCTACCAAGCTAAAAAGCTGTTTGTCATCTCTTACATTTTCTTTTTCATACATGAGAATCATGAATCCAAGAAATTATAATACTCATAAATGACTAAATTATATTTGGTCAATAAAAAATATTGCTAGAAATATTCATACAGTGTTTCTAAAAATTTTCTAAAATGTTTAATTTATTATTTTGTTAAATGATTTAATAAGGATAACGTGGTGTTTTTCTGATTTAAAATTTTATTTAATTCAGAAAAGTTAGCTTCCTACCTTCTTTCATAAGAATCTTTAAAAATAACTTATAATACTAGTTATTTTATTTTTATTCTATATATTATTAATAAATATTGATAAATGTTATTAAAATTAAAATTTAATTCTGATAATTCATTTTATTAATTTAATGTGTTCAAAATTACAAAAAATTATAAATTTAGATTTTATTTAATTTTTAGTATTATAAAATTATGTTTTAATATTATTTAATTATCTTTTTAACTATTTTTTATATTGAATGATGAATTGGAAAAGAGTAAAAAAAGAAGAAAAAAGTAGGGAAAATTAAATTGTTTAGATTAAGAAAAAACGTCAAATAAGTGAAAAGTGAAATATAGCGAACTATTATTAATTATTTATTTGTTATTCTATTATTGTTTTATTCAATTTAATCACACCGTTAGTAAAAAGCTAAATCAAATATTTCAATTTTAAAAGATATTGTCAAATTTTCAATATTTATTCATATTATTTATATGAATAAATAACATGATAAAAATAATTAAAATATAAAAAAAGTCATATTTAGTGAATCACGTGAATTTTACAAAATAAAAAGTCTGCAAATTTTTAATTGATAACTTTGATCATATTAAAATTAAATAATTTATTTTACAATTTGTATATATTAATAATTAATAATAATAATAATAATAATAGTTATTCTTCTTATTATTATTATTATTATTATTGTTATTATTATTTTTATTATTATTGAAAATAAATGGTGAAGAAGTTTGTGAGGCATAAACTAACAAAAGACAGAACAAAGAGGTTCTTTGGAAGCCCTTTCTCTGCCGAAACGCAATCGCAGCGAGGAAGCGATTCAATCCACCGTCGCACCGTCGCACCGTCGCACCGTCGCAGATACGCTTTTTATGCTCCTCGGTTTGTTTCTCTTCGTTTCGTTTCTTCTATCTGCAACTAAAACCCTAATACCTGTTCAATTTCGTGTACCATTTTTACTCCTTATTCGTTATTCTTCCTCAATTGCAACACAGATTTTTTCAAACAAATGCCATTTTTCTGTGTTTTTTATGACTTTTTTAATTCCATATTAGCTCCTATTTCTGAAGAGAGTTATATTTATCTGGTGCTGTCTTTGGATATGACAAAATTTATTATGTTTTACACTTTAGAGAAAATATTGTTTTTGTGCCCTATCAAAATGGTCAATTAATTTAATTTCTGTTGGAAAACTGAGCCCTTCTGCTTTGAAGTAACTTACATTGGTGATGGGATGAAAAAGAAACCATTATCTTCCTGTGTTTTCTATTTTATACCCATTTAGTTACCCTAAGTTTGAAATTTGTGTTCTTAGGTTTTATTCACTTGTTGCATGGAATCGTCAGCAGAAGAGTATTCTGCATTTGAACAGAAAGTTAGTAGGACAGTGTACTTTGACAACCTGTCGCCACAGGTTACTGAATCTGTGATAAGAACTGCTCTTGACCAGTTTGCCACTGTAAAAAATGTCAAATTTATTCCCAACTACATTGGACCTAGCAATCTGCCGCAATGTGCATTAGTAGAATTAGATTCTGCCAAAAAGGTCAAGGAAATTGTATCAATGGTAGGGCAATATTCTTTTATGATGTCTGGGATGCCACGGCCAGTAAGGGCTCAGCCTGCTGTGATGGAAATGTTTGATGATCGGCCAATAAAGCCTAACAGAAAGATTAAGGTACGTTGGTTGAAGCCAAGTGAACCTGAGTTTGAGGTGGCGAAGGAACTAAAGAATCTTACACGCAAACATGCTGCAGAAATAGAATTCGTACGCAAAGTAAGTTCATTCCTGGTAATAATTTTTTTGTAGCTCTTACTACTATTATTATTCCAATTCATGAATTTGGTGAGTATGTCTCCAGGAGTTGATGTGAGGAATATCTATTTTCAAATGATTTTTTTTATTTGCAATGTTCATGCAAGTTTATGGTGTCCTGTTAAATGCATGCTTCTGTCAATCTGTCAACACTTTCCTTAACAGAAGAGTAGTTAGCAGTAGTGTTAAGCATTTCTATAGTGAGTGTATGATAATTACTAGTAACTTTGTGGGAACATCTGATGGAAATGGTGCTGTAACAAGTGATTCTTAATTCTTATGCACTGTTAACACAACCTTTATAGGTTGTGAAGATGTAAATTAATTTATACTGAAATTGAAATAACAGAAAATGTCCAGTACAAAGTTAGACGTTGGAGAAACTTAGGATGGAAAGATAATCTGTCGTTATTAAACATACCATAAACTTGTAGAATAAGATTTTTGTTGTTTGCGCTAAACATACCAGAGACTGATTTTTTATTCTTTTTTCTGATGAGCTGTAATCAGATAAAACTTTTTCAAATATTGGTTGATTTGTTGCTAAGTGTGTAGGATTGGTCCTCCATGTTATGTCTTCCATCTTAGCTTTAGTTTCTATTTTCTTTCAGTTTTTGATTTGAACAATTTATTAGATTTATTTTCAAAGAAAGAAGATATCACCACTCTTTCTAATGTAATGCATATTAGTTCTTTATAACTACATGTCATTGTTCTCAATTTGGAACTATTACTGAAATGAAAAATTCACGTGTTTAAAATGTGATTGTGGGAGAATCTTGAAAGTTAGTGTCTTTGAAGTATGTTTGTATATACTTGAATTTTAATAAATTAAGGGATTGTTGCGAGGTAAAATTGCTGTGCACTTTTAGGGTAGGGCTGCAAAGGTCTAACCTTCCAACATTTGGTAGAAGCCTAGGGCAGAAGTTGCCCATATCATAATATTTTCATGTGCTTTAAATCAAAGGTGGATACCCGTCTAGTCACACGATTTGTAGACAAGTTCAATTTTTAGAAGAACTGTCGTGTCTGTCATGAAAGCATATCCTTGTTTTATCGTTCTGGTTAAAGAACACACGTTTTATTTATTTAAAATGATAGCATTCAGGTTTGAACCTATGACCGCTTGCGAACTATCTGAAAACACAACACTAGTTCACTCCCTATAGAAGACTCTTTTATTAGTACGGAGGGCCATCTTGCTAAAACTTCTCTCTCTTCTATCAAAATAGTGCCCGAAACTATTGCCCGCTAATAACCACAAAAACGTTTGATGATCTCTACGTTGAGCGATATTGATAGAACTCCTAACAGTTACAGAAACATTCAAGACAGTTTCTTGCTTGACTTTATTATGAACAACTCTGTTTCTGCCAATGTATTAGGAACAACAACCAAGTACAACAAGTGAAATCTTTTGAGAGGACCCAACTCTCCCAATTCCCCTTTTCCTCCAAAATCAAAAAAACTATGATACAACAACCTAAACGCAGACTATATATACTAGTCTGTTATACAAGTTACAACTGCAGGAGGTTATAACTACCTCCTTTATTTATTTCTCCCTGTATAGACTTTACCACTGAACCTATCAGATAGTAACATGATCTTATTCTGAAGTGGGTTTTGGGTGTGTTTGTGCTCGTTCAGCTGCAACTAGACGAAGAAGAGAAGCTTGCAAAGCAGCAAGAAGAAACGCTTAAAGTGCATTACAAAAAGTTCAAGATGATAGATGGTATTATGGCTGATAAAACTGCCCATCGTCTGGCGAGAAGGTATAATCTGCATGTTGCAGATGAATGAAGTCTTCCTTTGGTCTACAATTTATGTAAATGTGTTTTTCTTTTTTTTGGCTAGAATCAAGGCTTGTTGCTTCTTGCTGCCACTAATGATGAAGCTCAGTTCATACATGGTACATAATCATGCCTAAAGATAATATTTTGTTCCCTTTTCTTTTGATTCATAGTGGGGTGTTGGTGGCACTTAAAAAAGACCTAAGTTTCGTAAGGATTTTCGATAAAAGAAGTTTTGATAAGGAACCTTCATAATTAGTCCTGGTTAATTCCAGCTTTCACTATAATTATTTCAAATTTGACACAATATTAAATTGGTTTGGGAAAACCTGGGTGGTGGGTGGGTGGGTCATCAGTATGGAAGAACTGAATCTTCCTTCCTTTAATTCATGGTATATTTCTTTCTCGTCTATTTCTTAGGAGATTTTTTTTTTTTTTTTTATTTATTTTGTAGTTTAAAACTCATAAAGCTTTTCTAATCTAATTGTGCAACCGCTCAATCCATTCAACCTTTTAATTTGGTTCGAGACAATGAAGAGCCAATTATGATGGCTTGGAATCTTTATTAAATTATGAGTTGTATATTCACTGACGGATGTCATTGGGTGAATACAATAGATATACTCATATTTTGGTTTAATGAATGTTTTGGTTTTAATATTTGTGAGATTGATTTCATGTGATTTTTTAATTTTATTTTTCTTTTTAACGTCGTTTCTATTTTATGTAACATAATTCAATGTGGTTTCTGTTAAATTAGTGTTAACACTATTTGACTATTTGTAATGTAATTTCGTGTCATTCTAAATCTTCTCTAACTCTTGGGCGACACAACTTTCACCACCCACTTTGACAACACTGCCTTTCTATCGTCTATCATTGCCTCAATCTCCACGGTGATGTTGACACATACTTTGATGTGACAAATGGTAGTTGCACAATGTCAGCCATGGGAGGGGCAAAGGAGGGTGGGTGATGATACGTGTCGTTAGCGTAGGTGGTGGATTATTTGGTAAGAGAATAGTGGGCTGGAGAGAGAAGAGAGTTTGCACCAACGCAGTGTTCGTTTATGGGTTTATGGGGATGGCACTGTATAACGGTATTTGAGAGAACGGATTTTAATGTATGAGTGCGTTCGTTTTCAATGATTCTTGCGGATATGGGAGAGCGTATTTGGGAATGGACATCCATTCCCTCAAAACAGCGATGATACTACAGTAGAGTTAGGCAGATGATGAAAATGCCCATGTTTAGTCCATGGAGGGGGAAGAAGATGAGTTGGTTGAGTGTGGTGGGTGAGGAAGAGGATGAAGGGGTGGGTTGTGGTTGCACCAAGGTGGTGACTGTGGTTGCACGAGGTGGCATGGTGGCGATATGCACTGGTGTTGCAAGTGTGCAAGTGTGTGTTGTGTGGATGATACCAGTTACGTAATCGGTGCCTTAACATTGAAGGGGACGACATCGGTTATGACAAGTGTCGTGTGTGTGTTTTTTTTTACTTTTTTTTACTTTTTTTTAACTTTTTTTTAACTATTTATATAACTTTGTATAATTTTTTTAAAATTTAATTGGATAAATTTTTTTACATTCATAAAAATTTAATTTTTTTTATTTTAAAATTTCATACAATTTTAATATTTTTTTAATTCATATTAATTAACTATAATTATTTTTATAACATCAAATTACAAAATTATTTTCTTTTTTCATCAAGGATATTTTGGTAATTTTCTAATTCAATATATTTTTACAATTAATTTTATATATCACATCAATCAAATCTCTCACTAATTTTCATAAAATTTATCTTCAAATCTACTCGCTCTACTCTCTAACTCCACTCAAAAAACACAAAATTTCATTTATCCAAATCTATACAAATTCATCTTCATACCCTCTCCTATATCCACTCCCTCAAAAGAATACATCCTAAAGGTTATTTTTTAAACTATGTTAATACAATGAAATAGATCACAGTTAATATTTTTAAATAAAATGATAATTGAATTGATAACAAAAAAGAATTAAAAGATAAAATTGAATTTACTTCAGACTAAAATACTAATTAAGTTGTTTTAAAGACAAGAATTAATTAATGATTTAAACTATATTTGTTTTCTTCGCTTTAAGGTTTGATTTTTTTTCTTTGAACATTTCCTATTTGACAATAAACTTAAGAAGAATGGTCCTAAAAACAAATCTATACCTGTTCGTCCTCATTTTCTTTTTGAATTTCATTGTTAAAGTGAAATGTTATTGTTTTACCATATTGATTAGTATTTTTAAAAGTAAAAAAAAAAAACGGATGTGCTATCCTATTCGTGATATGGTTAATTGGAAAACAACTTATCGCTTAAAGATTCCAGCGAACAATAAAATAGGTGTGCAGATAGCATTTATAAAAATTTATTAAGGGCTAAAATAAGAAAAAACTTTATTGAAGGCCGAAGCTAAAATATAAAAAATTTATTAGAGACTAAAAGTTTATGTGACTTAACGTGTATAACATTACTCAATAAATGCCACTAAACAAATAGAGAATAAAACAAAAAACAATTATCCAATAAAAAAAAGATAGGAGTGTGTAAGAGGAATGCAGATAGCATATTTAGTGCGTATTATTTATTGACAGTGTAAGAATAATGTATGTAAGGCTCAATTATTTCTGCCACCTTAATTTTTAAGGGCTGTCCTGCAGCAGTGGACCTAAAGGCTGGCCCATGATATAAGAACCCTTCGTGTTGTCCTAATTTCACATTTTCATTCATTTTCAGAAAAATCAGCCGTTGTTTCCCCATTGCACTCACAGGACGCTCTGTTAGGGTTCCTCCCCAAGCCTCTCGAGCTAGCTCTGAATCAGTTCCTACTCCACGTAAGTACCCCCTCTTGATCATCTGAGTTCCCTTTTGCCTTTCCCTTGTATTTTCGCTGTTAGGGTTTAGTATTAATCTGCCCTTGTCCCGTGTACCTTCTGTTTTCAGCTCTTTAGTGCGTTCTAGAGCTGTTGTGCTCCTTGGTTGTGCGTCGAACGTCCTGTACGAACCCATTCCAGGTAGGGAAGTTATGGCTTAAACTTATATTCCGCTCCCTTCCATGTTGTTGACTGTCGTTGTGAGTTTATATTGTTTGGTGTGAGATTTTGGTTAACTGTGGGCACATGGTTTTGTTGGGTTGAGTTGGTGTGAGTGGCTGTTACAGGAGAACAGTGACGAGACCTGGTAAACTCGCCCAAGCGAGCCAGTCTCGCCTAGGCGAGACAAACAGGGACTCGCCCAAACCCTTTTGCGCGAAAGGTCGCCCAAGCGACCTGCTCAACTTTTGAGCGAGCGAACATCTCGCCCAGGCAAGAAGGGACTCGCCTAAGCGAGATCCCGCGTTGGCTCCTGGTTCCTCCTTCGAGCCCTCGCCTAGGCGAAGGGGTCCCGCCTGAGCGAGAACGTCTCGCTTGAGCGAGACCCTTCGGCCTGAGCGAGGGGTTGGGCGAGAAAGGGCGCTGTTTGGTTGTTTGATTGCATCTTGGATGATTGGAATTTGTTTGAATATGATTGTTGTGATGAGATACATGTTCGTATGTATGTATATATGCACAATGGCTTGCTAAGTATGTATGATATGATTCATAAATGGTGAATGACGGATATTGTGGAAACTTGGCATGTGAAATGAATGAGTGGATTGGAATTAAAGTAACATGGTATTGATATGAGATGAGGCCCTAGACTCATGGGATGGTGATGATCAGTAGCCTAGATTCAAAAATGTGATAAGTATGAGGAATTGACCTCAGGGGTTGGTATGAAATTTCAAACATGATTTAGCGTTCTAATACTGTTAATTTATGATTGATTGGTCCGTGTCAGCGTGTAATTCCTTGGGGTTTCTAGGTGAGACCTTCGGGGTTGCGCTTCAATGGTCGGGACGTAATTCCATGGCCCCTGTTAGTGGGTGTCCATGGTGGTGCCCCATCTGTATAACTAGGTAAGGATTGCATCCTGACACTCTAAGGGGTCAGTTAGTCTCACTTAGAGCGGACTAACCCCTGTGGTGAGAGTAGCAGGAGGCCTGAAACTCATTAAGGGCTAACCTTGTGGTGAGGAAAATTTGATTCATTGCAACACTTGTAACAATTAGCTCGGGGGTGAGCAGCTCGGGGGTGAGCAGAGGTATCACCACAAGTGCAAGCATCCGCTGAATCCGACCAAGTTATACGTATCCGGATGAGTCGAGTCGAGTCGTAGTGTATCGTTTGGAAGGTCGTAACATGCTTGGTTGTGGTATGAATATTGGATGGTGAAAATGTAATTGACTGTATGATGAATATGTTATTGGCTCTAGCTTACGCTGTTTGTTGTATGATTGTCTTGTATGTGGTTCTTCTTCCTTGCGATGATCATCAATTCGATTGATGTGAGCAGATGGGCGAGGTTCTCGTGGCCAACAAGGGAATGGTGATTCCGCTGCTTAGCCATCTGGGCTGGAGTTCTCTTCATATTTTCTTTAGGGCCAAGGTCCATGTATCGTTTCATGTGTTTCTACTTTACACTCTTTGTTAGGTTGGTTTTCAGTTTTCCTTTGGCATCGTGGTGTGTCCGGTTTTTGTAGGGGTTGTGTTTAGAACCCCAGGACTACGCTACATTGTTATCTCTGTGTGACGTTTCCTTTAATTTTACGCATTAAATTAAATGGGGCGTTACAATGTACGTGATGAGTAGTGAATGACAGAGTAAAAAATACTATGTAACACTACAAAAAAAGAGTTATTTTGTGGAGGTTTATTTTTCAATTTGCGGAGGTTTTTACCCTCTGCGAATCAATTTGTGGAGGTTTTCTACACCTCCACGGTTAAAATCGCCACAAACTATTTGTGGAGATTTTGAGTGACCCCTGGTATCCGAGTTATATTGTAGAGGTTTTTTTGTGGAGGGTTTTAACCTCTTTTATTGGTGACTATTATTTTGCGGAGGTTTTAAACCTCCTTTGTTTACAACTATTTTATTTTAGGAATTTAAAACCTCTATCTCTATTATTTATTAAAATAATAGTTTGCTTTATATAAATATTTGTTAGAAATTTATAATATTAAAATTAAATTAAATTATATTACAACATGAATATAATTTTTCGTTTAAG
>Ga0209589_1013813_pt1 | contig 10382 bp, 3 predicted proteins | sample CowpeawhiteBW_FD_187525 | JGI IMG/M metagenome (GOLD analysis project Ga0209589, IMG submission 187525) | Root nodule microbial communities of legume samples collected from California USA - Cow pea white BW (SPAdes) (version 2) | ecosystem: Host-associated > Plants > Roots > Nodule | place: USA...
AGCCAAAATCATTCAAACTGAAAAAAAAAAAAAGGATTTTTTAGTGTTTAAATGGTAAATTTGACAGATAAAATTTCATTAGATTTTCTCTCATGGACTAAAATGTAATTTTTTAATATATTTCACTACAAGAAAATGTTTCATTAATAACTAATTTTAATAATAAGAAATTAGTTAATGATATTAATTTAGAAAATAAAATATTATTAATTATTAAAATAATTATTATTATAAATAAAAAATTATAATTAATTATTAAATTGGTTACAAATTATTAATTAAAAACTAATTTAAAAATCATTATTTTTTGGTAACAAAAGTCTTGATAACTAATGTCTAGTGTCAATTGTTTTTATATCTAAAATTTTAGGAATTAAATTTTATAAATAATTTAGAGACCAATTATAAATTTTATTCATAATAATTAATAATTTTGTATTTTGTAAATTGTAATCTAAAAAAATATTCCTGTTGTTGAAGGATAACATTATTCAAATATAAAATTATATCAAAAGCAACTAAAATGATTATTCTTGTCTATGAATTATTATCGAAGATTTTACATAATTAAAACTAAGATTAACTTACAGTATTATACTAAATAAACAATGTAATAAAGATGTTGATTTTGTTAGACGAATTAATTAGAAGATATTTTACGCCCATATTATTTTTTTAACTTTTATTTTTTTTATAGCATTAGATCACGTGGCACATTTAATAATATTTTTATATATTAATATGAAATTGATTAATTATCCTTTTCCTAGTATGAATTTGTTTTGAGTTTTTCAATCCTAGAGTCCGGCTTAAGGCTATTTGATGTGATTTTTTATATGAATTTTTTCTATTACTCGAATGATTTTTTTTTTCTACAATAATCTTTTTTGCAATATTTTCTATAATTTTGGCAAATATAAAACCACTTACTCAACTATGATGAAAATTTATTCTTTTATATCATCTCACAATTTTTACAACAGTATTTAATATAATCTTTCCGGTTATTTACTTCATTAACGAACACTAGACGTACTAATAAATTTTTGGTTAAATATGTTTTTTTTCCTCAGGTTTCAGTGAAATTTGGTCTCTTCAAAATTTTTGATCAATTTAGTCCTTCATCTTTAAAAATGTGTGAATTTAATCCTTTTGACCAAATTTTGTTAATTTTATATGATGTTTCAAGCGCATTTCATGATAATATTTGAATTGTTTACATCATTTGACACAATTTTGCTTCAATATTAACTCAAATATTATCATAAGATGTGTTTAAAATGTCAAATAAACTTAACAAAATTGAGTAAGAAGACAAAATCCACACATTTCTAAAAATAAAGGACTAAATTAGTATAAGGTTTCGAAGATGGACTAATTTCAAAATTCACTTACTTGGAGGACCAAAAACATATTTAATCCTAAATTTTTTAACAGCTTTATCAATAAAATAAAAATATTTAAATGCTACCAACTTAATTAAGAAAATAATTAATATTTAAAAGATATTGTCAAACTTACATCATTCACTAAATAAGCATCCATTATTTAAAGAGAATCTTTTGTGTGTCTCCACCAATATAAACATATTCAAAGAATGACACATGAACAATTAACCTTCAACAGCCTTTTTAGAAAGTCTTCTGTGACACTTCTCTTCTATACTTTAATTTTTTTTTTCAAGTGTCTGAGAATCATCCATAGTTTTGGTTCAAGATTTTTCTCGTATAAATGTAAATTAATTTTCTTTAATCCTAATTTATTCTTCTAATATTGTCTCAAACATCTTTTTTATAAGTCTATAATGTAACTCATAAAATCTATCTGTCTATAATTTATGTAATTCTAAACATATGTGTTGTATTATCATATAAAAATTCAATATATTTAATATCTTACACGTTTCACTATTAATATTTAAAAACCATTAGCTTTTTATTTTGTACGACAAAATTCGATTCGAAGAAGCTTGTGCAAAGATATAGTGCTTATTAAAATAAATGAAAGTCTTTAGAATGTCAATAAAAGTCTTTAGAATATTAAAATAACCTTTTTTAATAAAAAATTCGATGTCGCATTTTATGTGTTTTCCAATTCAATTTATTATGATTTTTAATATTTATTTAATATCATTAAAATTCCCTTTAGTAAATATATGGCAGGATCTAAATATATTCTTTACTTATAGAATTTTAAAAGTAAAATGGTAGGCATTTATGGTAGGTTGGTCCTTTTTTATTCATAGGATTCTGCAGCAACTTTGTTTGTCATGTCATTCATCCATCACCGTAAAACAAGAAGGATTCATTCTAACACAATTACCTTGCAGCTACATTCATGGCATGGAATAAAGAAATTTTATTGTGATTAATTTATTAAGTTAAATTACTATAGTAATTGTATAAAAACTTATATTCTTAATCAATTAAAAAATTAATCAAAATCCTTTTGATTTAAATGCTCATCTTGTCACATAATTATCAATAGTTTGTTAATTCTATCATAATTGTTTTGCCTCCACCTTAAAATATTACATTTAGGGATGTCAACAGAACGAATAGAGTACAAGTAGTAGATCTTCCATATCCTATCAATTGGATCAATATCTGTCTCGCACTCCGTTATGCAGGTATCCATTTTTTAATATCTACGGATATTTACGGGTACCCGCGAATATTTACAAAAAAATAAAAAATAATATTTAATAACGTTTTTTAATCGTAAATTCAAATAGAATACAATACATAACATTCATAAATTTCAAACAAAATCCAAATAACTTATTTAAATAGTATTTACATAGTATTGAATACAATTTACAAATAAATGATTTTTTTAAAACTAATTGATAAAACAATAACCCATTCAAATTCAATATGTTAAATTTTTAACCATATTTTATATTTATTTTTTTAATTTAAATTAGAGTACAATGGGTACAAGTATCCATGGGTACGGATACTATGATACTTATATTTGTCCTGTTAACACGCAAGTATAAAAAATACTCGTACCGTTTATCCGTGGGTATCCATTTTCAATATTCATTTCTTATCCATTGCGGATTTTATCCACAGATACCCGCGAGGAGGGATATTTTTGACATCCCTAATCACGTCATTCAATTTTCATGTATTTTACGGAGTTGATAAATGCGTTGAGATTTTCCTCTAAAGTCACATCATTGTACAATAACATTTTACCATTGTATAATAACATTTTACTAGATGGCCTTTTTTCTTTTAGCTAGCGTAAAACTTGAAATTTTTATTCACACATGAATCTTAAAATAATAATTGGAGAAATTTTGTGGTGTGTCGGAAATCTCACATCGACAATAAATAAGACGATTTCATAATATATATAAGTGAATACAAAGTTCACTTTACAAGTTAGTTTTGTGGAATTGAATTAGACTTAAAATCTACTTCATAACCATGTTACTCTTGAATTCCTAGAAAGAAAACTATTATAAGACGTAAAGCTCATAACAAGTATGTTCAGTGAGTAAAACTCTTCTTTTAAAAAGAGAGGCTAATATGGAAGGATATATGTGAAGGATGTGATACATGGAAGTATCTTGTTTTTGTTAGAAATAGGAGTAGGATTTTGGCTTTTCTATGGGACAATCACATGGGTTTGTTGTGAACATGTGTTGTGGGGGGATGTTTTCCATCTGTTGTGGAGCCAACCCTTTGTGATTCTCAAGGTTACATTACATGGGATACATGTATACAAAAGTTGTTGTTTTCGGACTAAGCATATGTTCTTCCAATAACTTTATTGCACCAAACCATTATGAGAAAATCTAAAAAGTAATAATGTCAAATGTTGACACTAGCTTCTCAAGAAAGCTCAAACGAAAAAAATTTATGTCTGCTTCAAATCATCAAGTTTTGTTGCCACCTCACTCTCTACCTCATTGCTCACAACTGCTTTTATTTATGTTTAGGCTAGTTTGTTCAAAATAACAAAACAAGACATGGTTTGAAATCTCGAAGTCTTGTTTCAAATGAATAAAAAAGTTGCATTGTTTCAAGTTGCACATTTTTGTATCGTGACATAGGTTAGGTGAACCAAATCACAATCGAAGAATGTGATTCTTAGAGAAATGATTGTCATGAGAGATTGTTGCATGTGATATTAACTATATAATGACAGAGGTCAAGTGGACCGAGTCACAATCAAATTACAATGTTTAAATTGTTACGCTCTTAACTAAAGAGGGAAAATTATAACTATTGATCTATAAATAAGTACTCAGTGTAATAATTGACATAAGAACCAAAATCACGAGTTCAATTCTATGAAAAATTGTTGGAAGGTTAATCAACTAATTGACAAAACATTAGATATTGAAAACTCTCACGTGATCCTATTGGCACCCAAGGAAATTTAAGGTAAATTGACTAAAGGAGAAAATCCCATCAAATTTGTGTCACAATATATGGCAAATTTGGTCTTAAACATCGTAGTCACAGGACCATGTGACACGAGGAGGGGATGGTTCATTGAAGCATAGTCATGACCAAGATGTTGGGTTCAATATAATGTATGTCCTAAAGTCTTACAACTTTGATGGCTGAACTTTTGATTTGGTTGGAATCTAGCTCCACCTTTATTCACTCTCAACTTGTTTTCATGAAATGAATTACAATAGTTGTAAACCAACAACTTCCTAATCCATTCCTTATAAAGAAAGTTGAAAATGGATATTGTTCATATATAGTCATTTTCAAAACCATTTCAATAGAAGAATTTGGCTTGATGGGGAGAAAAATATTATTATTCCTTGTTAGTGTCCATTGACCTCTTGCACCATAAATTATGTATTTTTCCTTCCACACTCCAATAACTTGATAATATTTTTTTCTTACATCGTTTTATCTCACATTTTTCTTTCTTTCTTTTTATCTATTTCTTAATTCCATGAACTATAAGACACGATTTGAAGGACAACAATTGAACAATCAACATTATAATTAGGTAAACAAAAATATTAATTTACAGAAAGTAAAAATTAGACACCAAAAATAAATGCATGGAAAATCTCCCACACACATGCTTGTTCACACTTAACAATTAAAATCAATAGACATCAATTTCTTTCATCTTTGGTCCCCACTCCCACTATGTTCTTCATATCCTCCCCCACAAACCATAGAATTTTTTTTTTCAGAAGAGCATAATGTTCACTTGATTCTACTAGCATCCTCCTTTCTTTCTTATAAAGAAATTTATTCCATAGTCACATTCAACTCCGAATGACATTTTCTCACATTCTACCAACATAAAATTTTCTTCACCAACACTTAATGATACAAATTTGTGATGGTAGATTATTTTTGGCCCAATTTAATTAATAAAGAGCTTAATTTTCTATATTTCATGTGAATATGTGCTCCTAACAATCTTTGCATAAATTATACTCACAAAGTTCTTATATTATTATAATTGTGATATTGTTTCTAGAATAATTTTCCCTTCTTATCAAACAAAAAGATTATCTTAAGTGGGGTAATAAAAATTTGGACTCCACAAATGGTTAAGGGAATCAAGATTCTCCCAATCCAATTAAGACCAAGGGTGATGAAATAAACTCTCAAACACCCCTTTCTTCCAAACTTACAAAGCTTATAGCTATGTATGTCCCACCTTAGCTGTACTTACATCCAAACATCCCTATACTCTATATAGTGTCCTTATCACCACCATGGAACTTTTATTGCACATTTTCACATTATATTATATAAAAAAAACAAAAAGCAAAAAGCAATAAACAAAACAAAAAAAAGCAAAATCCCATCTTACCCATTACTTCATTTCACCACTATATATATTTCAATACCCCATACTCCTATCCTCATCTTGCATTGCACACTCCTAAATACTGAGAGGAAAAAAACACTTTGTTTGTTGTTGTTCAAGTTGTTCTTATTTGAGCCGAAGAATGTCTGGGGTTTGGGTTTTCAACAAAGGTGTGGTGAGACTAGTGGAGAACCCTAGCTCTGAGCGTAAGGTGTTGGTTCACTCTGCAAGCAATGAAATAATCACTTCCTACGCATTGTTGGAGCACAAGTTGAGTTCTCTAGGGTGGGAACGTTACTACGATGACCCTGATTTGCTTCAATTCCACAAACGTGCCACCGTTCACTTAATCTCCCTCCCAAGGGATTTCAACAGGTTCAGGTCCATGCACATGTATGACATAGTTGTCAAGAACAAGAACTACTTCGAAGTTAGAGACATGTGAACTTGGATTTTGTACCCTACAAAGTTCAATTCTTCATTTTCTTATTTATATGTATTGTTGGTTTGGTTTTGGATTTGTGTCTAAAGAATGGGGACATTAATTTGTGTATTCTGTATATGAGTTTGTTCATGGTATAAAGTTATGGTCTGATATACAAAAATGATGAAGTCCGAGGAGTGGATTTGTGTTTCATGATGTAAATCTTTATAATTATTCTAATCAAACTGTATTTTTCTTGTACTTTGGGTGTTGAATATTCACAATGAGATAAAAACTTTTATGAGGTTATTTATCATAATCACATTCTTTATTAAATTCTTCGTGTTATTCTTCTTTGAGAAATTCGATAAATGTTTAATTTCTTGATGGGGAGATTTTTTTATATCAAGTTTTGGTGACTTTATGTTTTAATTTGGTTTTTTGTATGGTAGAATATCATAAACAAGTTTATATGTTTATATGTGTATAAATTAGTATATTATTTTATTACATGAATAACACTGTATTATTAGGTGAAAAATATTGCAGCAATGAAACTTATGGTGGTAAAAAAGGTCTTTTTCTATATAAATCTTATAATATATATACCTCTCTCTACATGGAGATACTACAAATGGCTTATTTTTATTATTTTTAGTGGCCAACATTTATGGATGATAGATAATTGATTTTTTTTTTGGAAAATTATAAAACTATTAAATATGATGTGGAGATGGGGAGAATCTGAATAAACCATTATCCACTTGAAAATTGTTTTGCATGATTATGCATGTCATGACATGGGAGTATGGGAGAATGAAAAGTGTCACGTGAGGGTGGAGAGGTTTTATGCATGTCAAGTTGACTTTCCCCATGTAAGCATGGTATGTGGATGCCATGTGGATGGAAAAAAAATACCTATTTTTCTCTCTTCTTTTTCCTTTTTCCTTTTTCAGAAAAAAACTGAAATAAAGAAATCATAATGCTCTAATAAAAAATAATAACAAATTATTCTCTCAATTTCTGAATTTTACTTGGAGATAAAGAATTTGTGAATTTACTATAATGCTCTAATTCCTGACCACTAAAACTAAAAAAATCATAATAGAATCCTTAATTAAAAAATTAATTTTAGATTATAGAGCCATATTCATAACACATTATTTTTCTATTTTTTAAAGATAATTTGATGTGATATTTACTAAATTACTCGAACACTTGGTGAATTACGTAGAATTACGGTTAAGACCTGTTTTTACATAAAAAGAAAACTATGAATATCTTTTTTAAGAAGTTTTAGGAATATTTTCTTTAAGCTAGAAAATTCTGGTTTATCCCCTTCTTTCTATATATTTATTGATATAATTACAACGAAATTTGCGTGAAAAAGATACAAAAGGCACTAAATGATATCAAAAAGATCCATTTTATTTTGATCAACTTAAAATATTTTATTTTATTTATAAAATATTAAATCCTGAAAATCAATATTTTGTAATTTGTTCTAAAGTTTGGCTCTAATGATAGATTAAGCTATTTATCGACCAAATTCTCGCCCCCCCAAAAAAAAAATTATAGTTAATTATCTAAATCATTTTAAAGAAACCAGTTAATATTTCAAAGGACTTACTTATTAATTGTTAAAACACATAAAACCACTATTTTAATTTTAGCATTTTATTAAGTTTTGGGCCTAAAATAGTACATGGGCCCATTAGGCTTTTGACCAAGTTTTTGAGCACCAATGTTTATGAAACTTTTTTGTTATATGCACAACCACATAAGCTACAGTTCAAGACTCCCCAAAACAGGCTCAAGTACCAAAAGGCTTAAACTCCACAATAATCACAATTGAAGGTAATTTTTTGAAGGAAAAAATACCTCATTTATGGCTCCAAAATTTAACATAATCATACAATAACTTAAGAACCAATTCTAACTAGCACCATTAATTAAAAAATAACTAAGTGATAAATAGGTGCTACACTAATATTTATATTTATATTTAACACTTCTCTTGCTTATTAAGACATAATTGTTGTTGTTATATTATTATAAATGAGTTTATTATATATCGTACAAGAACGGTAAAATATATCATCTTTTAAATAAGTATATAACAAAAATAATTCATATCCAAGTTCACAAAAAAATATAACAAAATTGACCACAATACCGTTGAACATATATATACTACTTTAATATAATTATAAAAAAATTTCTTATTAACAACTAATTTTATTAACTAAAAATTATTAGTTCATAATAAACAATTTAGATACCAATTTACAAAATAAAAAATTATTAATTAATAAAATAGTCATTATTGCAAATAAAAAAAATTGTAATTAGTTTTTTAAATTCACTTTTAAAATTTAATTACCAAGGTTTTAACTACCAAAGAAAATTGGTAACTAAATATTATTTGTCAAAATTTTTGCTGCCAAAATAATTAGTTTCTAAATTAATCTCTAATTAATTAGTAATCAATTTAGCGATCAATTATAATTTTTATTCATAACAATTAGTTTCTAAATTAATCTCTAATTAATTAGTAACCAATTTAGCGACCAATTATAACTTTTATTCATATAATAGTAACTTAGTAACCAATAATATTTTATTTTATAAATTGGTCTGACTAAAAAAAAATTAACAATAACTTAAAATATGAGTTATAATGATATTTTAATTAGAGACTAAAAGTTCATCTCTAAATAAATAATCATTAGTCACCAAAAAATATATTCTCTACAGATCAATAATTGTTAATTTATGGAATAGATTCTAACTTAGTTAATTTAATAATTAATTATTATTATTATTATTAAACTAGTCTATATTTAATATTTTCTAGTGTTCCCATTGGTATTCCCTCTCCCAAAAGCATAAGAAAACTTTTTCAAAAGAGCACATTGTTGGAGTCTAGAGTGGATTCCTTTCTTCTTAAGAAAAAAACGATTCAACGTGTGTTTCCATTTCCACACCAAGTTCTTATATCATATCATGGTGCTTTTTTCTTCTGGAATCACTTTCTCTTCTTATAAAACAAAGATTCTCCTAAGTGGAGCTTTTATTACATGTGTGAAAAATCATATATTATATAACAAAAACTGCTATATATATGTATGTATCCACACCACACACACCATCTTGCATTGAACATTACATCTGAAACACTTAAAAAGAACACATACATTTGTTTGTTGCTGTCGAGTTTAAGAATGTCTGGGGTTTGGGTTTTCAAGAACGGTGTGGTGAGGCTATTAGAGAACCAACCTGGGTCTGAGTTGAAGAAGAAGGTGCTGTTTGACATGGCAGCCGGTGAAACCATTAGTTCCTACACAGTGCTGGAGAAAAAGCTGAAGGCACTGGGGTGGGAACGTTACTACGAAGACCCTGACCTTCTTCAGTTCCACAAACGCTCATCCATAGACCTAATCTCACTCCCAAAGGATTTCACCAACTTCACCAACATTCACATGTATGACATAGTCGTCAAGAACCCTAATTGGTTCCGTGTTATGGACATGTAACAGTACTATGAGGGTGTTCTGTTTTCTGGTTTATATCTGCATCCAGTGTTGCTTTGATTTCAAATTTGTGGTCTTCGGTGGTGTGTGTTTGTTTGTGTCTATGTAAACAAGGAGAGTTGAGTCAACTCTTTCATGTTTTCACTTCTGAAAGGAATAAGTTGTTCAGACCTAGAGTTTGAATTTGGTGTGGTAAAATGATGAATAAATTTAAACGTTTGTTTTGTTCATTTTCAACTTAATTATTTATATATATATATATATATATATATATATTAATTATTTACAATATTAGTAATTAATATAATAAATAAATTATTTATTAGTGTAAGTCAAAAGTCCTTAGTAATAAATATCAAATTTCTCTAATCACTTTTTTTCGACATGGATTTTCTTAACAAATTTTAGTGACTCCATAAGAAGGTTTACTTTGTATTACATAATCGTTTTGACCATAAATTTATAAAATAGGATTATTGAAAATAAATTGGGTTAAGTCGTTATAGAGAGGACGATACAAAAAACAAAGTCGTTGTAGTAGTGGAGAGTTTCTATTATTATGGACAGTGAAGTCGTCGATTTCACTTTTAGTTTTTTTTTTTTTGTTTAACGTTGCA
>Ga0209589_1013815_pt1 | contig 10382 bp, 5 predicted proteins | sample CowpeawhiteBW_FD_187525 | JGI IMG/M metagenome (GOLD analysis project Ga0209589, IMG submission 187525) | Root nodule microbial communities of legume samples collected from California USA - Cow pea white BW (SPAdes) (version 2) | ecosystem: Host-associated > Plants > Roots > Nodule | place: USA...
AAAAATAACCATCAAACACAAAAATGATAGAAAAAAAAAAAAGATCTGAGAAGATGGTAAAAGAACGAAAACAAATGAGAAAAGATGAGCTGAGAAGATGGTAGAAGAACGTACAAAAAAAGAAGAATTTGTTACCTTCTTTTATTCGTGAAGGTCATGAAGAAGTCAGAACAAAAAATAACTTAAAAGAAGAGTAGATATGAGTAAAAAATATCCATCGAACAACATATTTGAGAAAAAAAGCTTGATCCAACCAATGTCGGCAACAAAGAAAAGTAGATCTGTAAGCAAAAAATTCATCAAACAAACTATTAGAACATAAATAAGTAGATCTAAGAGAAAAATAACCATCAAACACAAAAATGATAGAAAAAAAAGTAGATCTGAGAAGATGGTAGAAGAACGAAAACAAATGGAAACTTGTTACCTATTTCTTATTCGTGAAGATGATGAAGAAGCTCTGAGACAAAAAATAGCGATCCAACATCTCATCAAAAATAGATATGAGAAGACGGTAAAAAAATGAAAATAATGAAAATGAGAAGTTCTTACCTTCGTTGTATTTGTAAAGGTGCTGAAAAATCTCACAGCAAAACATCAACCAAAAGAAAAGAACATATGAAAACAAAATATACATCGAACACCATATCTGAGAAAAAAACCTCGATCCAACCAATCTCGCCATATAACAAAAGTAGACCTGAAAGCAAAACATTCATCAAACAGAAAAATATAAGAAAAATAAGTAGCTCTCAAAGAAAAATATCCACCAAACACAAAAATGATAGAAAAAAAGTTAGATCTGAGAGATGGTAGAAGAACGAAAACAAATGAAAATGAGAAGTTGTTACCTTTTTCTTGTTGGTCATGATGGTCATGAATCTAAGAGTAAAAAACTGAGAGGAAAATATCCATGCAATAGAGATGAAGAGAGAAGACGGAGAGTGATGGAGTAAGAGAGAAAATGAAAAGTTGGAGAGAATGAGATGAATAGAGGAAGAAGATTATCTGGAGCGATGATGTTGTCTGAAAAAAAATAGAAAACATGGTGTTGTTTGAAGAAGAAGATTATCTGGAGCCATGGTGTTGTCTACGGCTGAGAAAGAGAGAGAAAAATCGGAAGAGAGAGAAGTAGATCAAGAGGTTTGAATAGCTGTGAGTGAAAAAGAGAGAGAAGAAGATGAAGAGGTTGGGAGGAAAGAGAAGGATTGGGTTAGTGGGATACAGAGGTGAGACGAAAAGATAGAGATATTATTTTCTTTTTGATTTATTTTTTGAAGTTCTAAGATTATGAGAGTTTGACACGTTAACCTTTTTATTTTTTATAGTAAAAAATATTTCAATTGTAATAATTTAGAAATAATATTTTATTAAAAAACTTTTCATTTGTTAGTTCTCATTTGTATATAGATATAGATTAGATCCAATCGGTAAACTAACGTGTTTTCTGATGTAACAAAATAATCAACGTTTTATCGGCTAGGCAGGCATTGCTGAAAATAATTTATGAAAATGATTTGTAAATGCATCTCATATAATATACCATAAATCATATTAATATTCTTACAATGATAACTGATACATTTTTATTTTAATGTTAATTTAAATATTATTATAAAATACATTTAAAATGTCAAATAAATCTAACAAAATTTGGTAGGAAGGACTAAATCTACATATTTCTAAAAATAAAAGACTAAATTGATATAAAATTTTGAAGAGAGACTAATTTCAAAATTCTAAATCTTGAGGGATGAAAAATATATTTAACCCATATTATAATTGAAGATGGTATACTAAAATGTATATTTTTCTTTTAAATGTTTTGAAATTTTTTTGTTTGTTTTAGTTTGATTTTATTTTTATAAAAAATCGTTTAACTTTGGATGGATATAGATATATCTATTGAGATGAGAGAAGACGCATCATCCCTACAGATGTCGTTACTCAATCACATTTTTTTTTCCTAATTTAAGACAAATTATATGAGCAATTCTGCAAGGTCTTATTGAATCGGAAAAATCCGAATACAGTGTAATACAAGTAAAAAGCCAAAAATCTTAGTTAAAAAAGTTCTTCGTTGAAAATTTAAACTCCCTTTTGAAAAAGTCAACATCCCGTAGAAACTCCATTTGTGAAAGACACATAATCATTTATATTATTAATGATTTTTTGTCTGTGCACACATTCTAACAAATTCAACCTTTATTTGAAAGAATAGCTTATTTGTAGCTAAAGAACATAATTTTAATTTGAATATTTTTATTGGTGGCAACAATGTCATTTAGGTTATCCAATCCCAGATCATCAGCTTCGAATGCAGATAATTTTATGAAAATTATTATTATTTTTATTACTACATGATATTATTATAATTGTACTATTATTATTATTATAATTAGACACATATCTTAATTTTATTTATTATAAAATTATATTTAAATTACTTGTCTTTTTTATTTATTTTGTTGTTGATCTATATCTTTATATATAATTATAGGTTATTTTTTTAAATTTTTTATAATTTATAATTTATTTTAATATTATTATTATTAGTATTTTTAATGGTTAAATAAATATAAAAACAATTATATTATTATTTTAAAAAGATTTAAAATATAAAAAAAAAAACGTGCTTACACGCATGAGTCATAAGCTATTATAATTATTTCGTAAAATCAATTAACTGCATCATATTGTGATATCAACTCTATTTATTATATTTAAAACTGAAATTATTATCATATCACTTAGATTTACTACTTTATTACTTTAAAAATAAAATTAACATTAATATAACATAATTTTCATAATATTTCATTACATAATATTTTCACTATTTTATTATTTTAATATAAAAAAATACAACTCGTGTGTACACCCTCAACCCATTAAACCTAAGTACACCCGCACTTAGGGATGTAGAAAATATCTGTACCCGCGGATATCCGCGGATAAAACCCGCAACGGATAGAGAACGAATATTAAAAAATGATACCCGCTATCCACGGGTATGAGTATTTTTTATACCCGCATGTTAACAGGACAAATACGGGTTTCATATAGTATCCGTACCTGTGGATACCCGTATCCGCTAAACTTTAATTCACAAAAATACCCTCATATATATATATATATATATATATATATATATATATATATATATATATATATATATATATATATATATATATTAGTAAAAAATATTCTTATCTAATTTTATCTAAGCTGCACATCTTGTCCTGTCTTGTCTTGTCTTCATTCTTCCAGCAGTATTGTACGTTGTCTTCTTCTCTTTCCCCCCTTTGAAATTGAGAATATACATCAAACCCTATATAGACAGTGACGGTTATGGTATGCTTATTGTCAAATGATGGAATCAAAATAAGAATATTTGGCAGTGACAGTTGAGGTTTATTATTTGTTTATTTTTTCAGGAATCAATAGGATGAAGTGAATTTGTTGATTAAAGCACTAATTAAAAAATTTTCATTGTTGAACGTCATTTTATATTTATTTTTATAATTATTTGGACTTGTATGAACTTGAGTTTATTTGAACTTTATTTAAAATTTATGAAGTGATGTATTTTATTTTATTTTATATGAATTTATGATTAAATATATATAAAAAAAAAAGCCAAACACGCGAAACACTAACTCAAGGTGTCTTTGACTTAAAGCCAAAAAAATATCATAGAGTTAGAACCCATTATATATTAGAACATAATGTTTTGAAAAAAAAGAATCTAATTTTAATATTCTTGAGTTAAGTGTTAATATAAACATAATAATAGCATTTGTTTTTCTTCTGTACACGAGCTATAGCAAAATGCTTTACACCTCCAAATAATACAATAGTAATCTAGAATTATCTTAGAATTTCCTAAAATATGGGTAATAATATTATTGAAGACAAAAGTACATGGACACAAACAAGAAACTTAAATTTAACTCAAGAAAACGAAGACGAAGCAGAAGTAACAGTAATAAGTAACAAGTAGAACACATTTTAAGGAGACGTTTTAAAGGAAAGACCAGACCCACTTAATTTTTCTTCCATCGTCTTCGATAATTTTTCTATCATAGCTGGGGAAAAGTAGTTTACCCAATCTCCTACTTCACCCTTCCGAAATAAGTGTTTCTTCTCAAAGTTCCTGTCAAATGTTCCAGATTTATTCACTTCTAGATTCTTCATTTTCTCGAAACTGCATAAGTTGATTATGTTTTCAATCACTCCATTACTTTCCTCTTCTTCAGTGAAGGGACAATCCAAGAATTCTGCAACTCTTTTCACGTAAAAATTTGCATTTTCTTTGAGTTCTTCATACTTCAAGAAGAGAACCTTGTTAGGTGTAGCTATGCTCTCTTTCCAATAACCTAACATATGCTCCCAAGTCGGACCAAATCCAATTGTTCCCTTGCAGTAGTTTTCTAAGGCTTCCTCAATTTGCAGTTGATGCAGAGAGTGTGGGTTAATTTTATTGGCGAAGATCCAAAATGAAACAAAAGTGTCAAATGAATTTCTGCAGATATAAACTATCTTACATTTGGATTCCTTAATTGATTTGGAGAGGGAAGGGAATGGAATGTGAGTACCAAAAACTCTTGGTTCAGTCATGTTGGAGAGGTGAGAAAGCTTGTCATGGATGTTATCACCATGAAAGATGAAATCAAGGAAAGGAACAAGTTCATGAGAATTGGAAGTGAGTAATGGATGATTATGAGAAGATGAGAAACGGTGTCTGTTGAGAATAGCAAAAGTAAGGGCTTTCAACCAAGTAGTACCTGATTTGGGAAAGCTGGCAACAATAACATCACTGTCTTTTGCCTGAAAGTGATTTTGAAATTTGATTACACCTTCAATAAAATTTGATGGACACCAAAAGCCTTGAAAGAGATAGAGATGTCGTGCCGCCCAACCCTTCTCTTTGGGAAGGGACAGAATGAGGTTGTCTTCTTCGTATGCTTGCTGGCCTTCTGTTGAAGCCATCGGAAGCTATAGCTATGGAATGTGTGTGAATGATAACTTACCAATGAAAGGTTGATGATATTTAGCTCAATATAGGATATATTTATAGCCTGATCAGTGCTTCAAAGTGATTAAGTGCTTCTTTTTACGCACATCCATGATTTCTGCATTTTTGCTTGCAGTATCTACACGTGTTGAATTAATAGAAGTACACATGAACAAGTAAAAATAAAAAATAAACCCTCACGGGTAAACTTTGAAATGTTATGATGTACGATGTTGGAGTCTGATCTGTTGTATTTGATGATATAGATCCATAGCTGCGCCATAGATGAGGGACCAACTTAGCCTCATAGATGATATCCCTTTCTGCATTCAATAATTTCTTCAACAATTTGGGCCATGGTGGTCCAGAACTTCTAAAGGCTTGCCCCCAGTTTATGTCACTAGATTGGGCCTCCCAAGTCCCAACTACGTAAAATTCTATCTCCTAATTACACGAGATCTCATATCAGAGAGATCACACATAAACCAATAATTTCTATAAAAACTAACATTTCTCTAAATCAAACACCACACATACCAAAAGTTAAAAAACTGTCGTTTTCTTACCGTATTTTTTAATGAAAACAATGATTGATTAGTTTCTTAATAATATCTTTAGTGTCTTATATTGATTAATCAAAAAATTAAATAATAAGAACTTAATTAAAAAAATTATAAAAATTTTCAACATACAATAAATTAGAAAACTTTAATAAGAACTAATTAAAATCCACAAATAGTTTATTAATATATATATATATATATATATATATATATATATATCTTCAAATATTTGAGTGACATTATTTTACTATTTATGATGATATTATTATTTATTCAATTATGGCTTTCTGATGTTTGACGTTCAATATTTATTAATTAATTTGGCGTAAGATATGGTTTGAGGTTATTAAATATCAACATTTTGAACATGAGTTTATTTATTTTCGATAAATTAATTTTCCTTTATTGAGAAAATATATTTAAGTTGAAATTATATTTACGCATATTAAATTATTTTCATTATGTTATCATTAAAATTTGTGATTATGCATTCATATATTGTTATTTAATTATTTTATTTCTACACGTAATTGAACACTTTACCAACATATCCATTACCGACAGAATAACAACATTTATCAACTGATTAGCGACATATTTTGTTTATTTCTCTTATTACGGTTCATTTGCTGTTTTTATTGTAGAGAGAATGTTTATGACCCACTTTGGCAAAATGTTATGGTTGAAGAACTTACTACTCTACATTAGACTTATACATGGGATATAGTTCACTACCGTAAGCAAAACGTCCTATTGGATTTTGTTGGGTATAAAAAATAAAGACAAAATCAAATGACTCAGTTAAAAGGTATAAAGTTAGAATTATGGCAAAAATGACTGTTGTTCATACGTTGATTGTTGTCGCTTCTATTTTTCAATGGATATTTTTCAAATGGATGCGAAGAATGTCTTTTTGAATGGGAATCTACATGAGGAAGTCTACATGATTCCACCCCCAAGTGTCTCTCACAAATCTGGTGAAGTTTGCAAACTTCAGAAAGCCCTCATTGGTCTTAACACTTTGTGCTTGGTTTTAGAAGTTTTCTACAATAATGGCCTCTCTTGGTTTTGTTGATAGTCATCATGATTCTGCATTATTTTTCAGGAAAACCAGCATGACATATTTTGTTATTCTTATATGTTGATAATATAATTATTATTGGTGTTGATTTTGAGGGAATTACATCCTTAAATATTGCATTATCTCATCATTTTGCTATGAAAGATTTAGGTGTACTACGTTATTTTTTGGGTATTGAGGTTGTTTCTTCTTCTAAAGGTTATCTTCTGTCTTAGTCCAAGTATATTGTTGACCTATTTGAGCGTACTCAGCTTACGGACAATAAGATTGTTGATACTCCTAGATAAGTGTACGATATTCCCCATCAGATGATATTCCTTTAACTGATTCTACTTTACATCGAACTATTATTGGAGTTTGGTTTATCTTACTCTGACTCGTGCAGACACTGCACATGTTGTTCATGTTGTTAATCAGTTTGTTTCAGCTCCCAGAATAGTTCATTAGGGTGCTATTCTTCGTATTATCAAGTATCTTCTGGACACTCAATTTCAATCTCTTTTGCTTTGTTCTACATTGTCTTTAGACTTGTGTGCCTATTGTGATGCGGATTTGAATGATGATCCTAATGATTAAAAATCCATTATTGGTGATGTATTTTTCATGTTGATTCACTTATATCATGAAAGAGTAAGAAACAGGATGTTACATCTCAATTGTCCATAGAAGCTTAGTATCACACTATGACTTTGACTACTTGTAAGATTATTTGGCTACTTTAGTTACTTGTAGATATGTATCTATTTGAAAAATCCTACACCTTTAGATTATAACAATAAAAGTGCTATTCATATTACTCACAACTATTTTTCAAGAGTGAACCAAGCATTTTAAAACAGATTATCATTTTACTTGTCATCATCTTCAACTTGGCACTATATTTTTACCATTTGTTCCTTCGACTTTACAGATTATATATATATATATATATATATATATATATATATATATTTACTAAATCGTACTCTATTTTATGCTTTCATTTTTTTTTTTGACAAACTCTCGATGCCTTTAACTGTATTGTGAATTTGAGGAGAGATGTTAGCGTATTCCCATGCTTTTGGCTCATTTACTTAATCACTTCAAAGTGATCAAGCGCTTTTTGTTTGCGCACATCCATGATTTCTGCTTTTTTTGCCTGCAGTATCTACAATATTTACGTGTAAGTACACATGAACAAAGTAAAAATAGAAAAGAAACCCTCACAGAGGTAAACTTTGAAAAGTTATGATGTACGATGTTAGAGTCTTGATCTGTTGTATTTGATGATATAGATCCATAGCTGCGCCATAGATGAGGGACCAACTTAGCCTCATAAAAGCATCCACTCAACCTATAGTTGAAAAAAAAGGACAACAGACATATGGCACTGAGATTTACACACATCAGGTTAGATATACAAGTCACGAGAAGAAAAAAACATGCATAAAAGATATTTGATGAAAATTAGCTTAAAGAATTTTTTTTTTTATTTTTTATATTAATTTACAAGAACTTGTTCGATATATAAAATACAATATTTCATAAAAAAAATAAAACTTAATATATCATTATAATATATAATATTTGATAATAATAAAAAAAATAAAATATATAATATCTTCATTAAAATTAAAAAATATATTTAACGTAGCACAAATAAAATTATATATATATATATATATATATATATATATATATATATATTATAGTGACGTCGTAATAATTAGTTTGATTCGTTCTCCAATTATCTTACTTAATTATGTTACTTAGTTTCACAATATTAATGTCTGAACTATAAGATTAATGAGTTTCTTCTAGCTGAATATACGAATATACTAATATTATAAGTTTCTAGCTGATATTGAACTTGCATCCCAGACTTAGTAATTGAAGTGGATTACTTAGCCTTATAGAGAGAATATTTTGCTTTCAAAAATTTTTTAAAATAATTTTCAATGAAAATTACAATTAATTCATTTTTGAGTACTTCATATACTTCAAGAACAGAACCTTGTTAGGGTTTGCTATGCTCTCTTTCCAGTAACCTAACATATGTTCCTAAGTCGGACCAAACCCAACTATTCCTTGCAGTACTTTTCTAAAGTTTCCTCGATTGTTAATTGATTCATAGAGTGTAGGTTAATTTTATTGGCGAAGATCCAAAGTGAAACAAAAATGTCAAATGGATTTCTGCATATATAAACTATCTTACAGTTGGAGTCCGATCTGTTTTATTTGATAATATAGATCCATAGCTGCACCATAGATGAGGGACCAACTTAGCCTCATAAAAGCATCACGTTCACATACGTAGTATATCTTCTGACATTTAAGAATTTTTAAGTGTCATTTTACTATTTATGATGATATTATTATTTATTTAATTATGGTTTTATGATGTTTGACGTTCAATATTTATTAATTAATTTGGTGTAAGATATCACTAGAAAAAAAACAAAAAAATATTTTAGTCACCGACGAAATCTGTGACTAAATAGTTAAAATTGGTGACTAACATCCTTAGTCACCAAAAATAAATAGTGGCGAAAATCCTAATGTCAAAACAGTTAACAACGGATTTTAAAATAAGTGGTTAAATAGCCATCGAAATTTCAGTCGCTAATTGATTACTATAAATTTGGTCACCTTGAAATATTGAAAACCAATTTAGTAACTACACTTTTGGTGGCGAATTCGGTCGCTAATCAGTGACTAAATCGGTGGTTATATTAGTGACTAAATCGGTGGCTAAATCAGTGACTAAATCAATTTATTTATATTAAATTTTCTAATTATTTATAAATGTTACATTTTTAATTATACTAAATAACAATAAACTCTAATATATAATCTAATAAAAGTTGTGTAATATATCATCGAACATAAAACCAAAATGAAAATAGTTCTAAAAAGCTACACATCTAAAAGTCATCATATAATTAAACCTAACTAATGTTCATGTGTACTACTATCACCAAAATTATCTATTACATTATCTCCATTGCTAGGAGGATCAAAAGAGTCTCACATAAGATTCTTCAACTAAATGTGTTGTAAAACAAGTTTCATATGCTATTCTTGTTGACGAATGTATTCCTTCTGTTGTTCATTATCTTGTATTAACTGCATCATTTTTTCTTCAAATATCTTGTCCTTAACTTTCAATTCACCATTTCTGAATAGTTTCACGCATTTTCTCTATTTTATGATACATTGAAGCTTGATTGGTATTAGAGGAGTAAATAAATATAATGGAGTTAGCTTTTAAATCTTGAAGATATAATATAAACAAAATATTTTAAATGGTACAAACACCGATTAAAAATAAGAAAGAAACTAAAACTTTTGAATTTCATATAGAAAAAAACTGCAATATTGGGAGAAATTTTTAGGTGCGCATTTCATCATGGTCATTTAAAAAAGTATTTGATATACGACTAAAGTTGTGTAAATCATGTTGTTTAACATCTTTATAATAGAGGATCTAAGAATAAGCAACCACCTCAGAACGTAGAAAAACATAAATTTTTTTATTAGGATTACAATGCCTCAATAACAATTTAAAGCAACTAGTGTGAAGAGGCACGAGGGATACAATCCTATTATATATATACATATATATATATATATATATATATATATATATATATATATATATATATATATATATGTATATATATATATATATATATATGTATATATACATATATATATATATATATATACATATATATATATG
>Ga0209589_1013820_pt1 | contig 10377 bp, 9 predicted proteins | sample CowpeawhiteBW_FD_187525 | JGI IMG/M metagenome (GOLD analysis project Ga0209589, IMG submission 187525) | Root nodule microbial communities of legume samples collected from California USA - Cow pea white BW (SPAdes) (version 2) | ecosystem: Host-associated > Plants > Roots > Nodule | place: USA...
ACAACAAAATTACATGAAATAATTTAGAAGTCATTCTAACCTCTTTACAATCTTTAAGACCTTGAATGGTCGTCCTAGGTGTAAGAGTTAAAAAGTCTTCTTCCACAGTATGTTTGGAAGTCTGAGAGAGCTGCGTTAATCCTTGAGAGGGAGATTCATTGTTCTCAAACATTTTGTGCAATACAAATTAAAGTAACGAAAATGGATTAAATAAAAAATTAAAAAGTTTGAATAAAATGAAGAACAATTTGAATATTACCTTGATTTTAGTTCAGATGCCTCCTTGAAGTTAACATTGTACTTAATCCTAGTGCAGAACTTACAATTTTGAACTTGAACCTTATCTAAATTTAAAAAGATAGTGTATGTCAAAGTACCATGGAATAAATAATAATAACAAATGTATAAAAGTAATAACAGAAGTTTACCTTGAAAAGTTTTGACATTCGCAAATTCTATACTTATAGCAGCATCTTGTACTTCTCCACTTGAAAGAAATACATTCAGTTCATCCACATAAATACCAAACAAAGTACATTTTATTCGAAACCTAAACATTCAATAAATGTTATGTGAAATCATTATTTAAACAGAAATAAAAAGGTATGTAGTATAACATAGAAGTAAAATACCCATCAGTTTCTATTGCAATGACATTTAATTTTGTTGTCTTTCCATCAACTTGCAATTCTCTTTTAGTCCCCACTCCGACCAGTAATCCCAAGATATCTTAATAACAATTATTAAATGTGATATCATATAAGGTAAAAATAATTGTTGATAACTAAAAAATATCAATGGTAGAAAAACTAAAAATATTAACTTACCAACTAAATAATCAGTATCAAATCCACTGGTTGTCAATAAGGACAAAGGTGTGTATTGTGGTTTCATATCAGGAACCAAGTTACCATGAAGCAAACTAACTTTTGTACCAAACTGGAAATTAATCTTATAAGGGTGGTGCGTAATTCTGTATATTCCAAAATTGGGAGCCACACTGAAATTTTGGATGGCATAAACATGCCCTTCAGAAATTTCAGTCTGAAATTTGCAAATTAGAGTACGTCTAATGGAAGCATGTATTTTAGAACCCTGAAAAAGCTCAATATAATAAATATGAATATTTTTAAGATACACATATTTTGTTCATAACAATGATGGTAAAGAATTAGAATAATAATAACCTCTTTGTCTTGAATAACCAACTCCATGGAAAAAGTACACCTCTGTTTACTGAAATCTGGAACAAACCATGAACGTATCACCCTAACGATGATATTCCAGTTCTCCTTTTCTGGAGTAACTTCGCTTACATTCTGGCTTTGCTTTTGAACTTCAGAGAGAGACATGTTGAACTCAAAACAACGATATTGAAGAAATGAGAAGTAAAAAAGTGAATATTAGATTGGTGACATCTTTAAACTCAGATACAAAAGATAATAATTAATATAAAAAGATTTAATTCAGAAAACTAAAATAAATACAAATAAATAAAAGGTTCAAAGCAGCTATAGAGTAATATATATATGTTTGGTCAAAGGATGGTAAAAGAAGGGTAAGGAATAAAGATAACATGGATTTGGCAATTTTTGAAAAAGTAAAGGTTCATATGTTATTGGAGTAAAAACTTTGAAATGGTTAAAGAAAGCAAGAAGTACAAAAGCAATAAGTAATATGCAAACATGGAGTATTAGACATATGATGTTAATAGAAATAAATACTTTTGACCTACTGATAGTGGCCGTAGCCCACCAAATTAAAACAGAATAAATGTAGTATATGAAAGTGAACCAAGTCGTCTCCCAACGACCAATATTTTCATTCAAAGCTTCAATTTCTCGATGAACACAACAATATAACACAAAAGGGGGGGTTTGGCAGATTTACGGATGCAACACACAATTGAAAACTTAAATATAGACGTCTAAAATCAATGTAAAAACAGCGTTGATTCCTTGCTTCAAATGAACATCCACCAATCATGGATTACAACTCAAAATGGTTATATTAACTCTCATGGAACCCGAATTAACTACTAAGCGCAAATTAACTCGAACTCAAGTGCAATTAAGCAAAGCACACATCCATGAATCAAATATAGTTCACTAAGCATGAACACACAATGATTCCACTCTGCAAATTAAGCAAAAACAGAATGGTTTCTTCATTTAAACCCAAACGCAAATTCAGAATTGAGAGATTAACATAACTTCACCGAACAAAACACTAATCTCAAGGTTTCAATCCATTATCTGCAAAGAATCAACACATAAACTTAGTTCCTCATGGAATCCGAATTAGGCTTCAACATAAATTTTGATTCAACCATCCAAATGAGTGCAAATTGATGCAGAAAACCTAAATTGGTGCAGGAATAAAAAATATGCAAGGAAAGAAAGGGGCAACAACAAAAATAGCAACCAAAAACGAAAATACTTCAATATAAATGTTACCCAAACGGTAGAAAACGTTAATACAAGTTCAATGTGCTGTCCAAGACTCATAAAACGTGAAAAACGAATGGAAAACGTGAAAAATTAGCTTGTGCCTCCATATGTGACCTTCCAAAGCTTAAAACATCAAAAATGGAGGTTGGAGAGAATGTAAAAGGAGAGGTAGCGGCTGGTGCATGGAAAAGAAACCTAAAAACTCGTGGTCACCTCACCCCTTCCACTAGTATTTACAAAAATGTCATTCTACCACATTTAATTACAAAAATGCCACTCCTGGGCCTCTAATGTTGACCCATTCACTCTGCTAACGTGGAAATGACATGGAAATGATGTGGCGACTCTCTTCAACTGAATATTGATGTCCAAACTCCAAAATTGCTTCACCCAAATACCTAAAAATAATTAAAAACAAAAATTAGGCCAAATAATGTGAAATTAGTCCAAATTCGGAACAATGGCCTAATAAAGCCCAATAGATGAAAAACACTCTAAAGATGAACAATTAAGCACTGAACAACTATCTAATGGGTACACAAAGGCTAATGGAATGGAAGAAAATAATGACTCATCACCTAAGTTTACAGAATTCATAGTAACATATTTTGGTGAAAACTACAAAAAACAGCTATTGATGTCAAAAACCAGTAATTTGTTCCAATTGATTTATTCACAGGTTTCATAGAAAAGGAAAATCAATAAAAAAAGCATTCTAATGAAGATGAACCATGAACAGCTTACTTTTAAATGAAAACATCACCTCTTGGCGTGATGTATTGAGCAATGAACCATTAGTTGAATCACTAATGTGGAAACAATGAACATCTGCAAAAAAGTATTGTTGTATAAAGCATTTAACAAAGAAGAAATGTGCGAAGATGTATTTTCAGAATTACAAAAGAAATGGACAAACCCTATATATGTACAAAACAACATATGAACTGCATAGCTTCTTGTATTACTATATTTGTTAACAAAAACAAATGAAGTACATACCTTTGGTGGAAGATGGTTTGTATGAATCCAGTCTTGCCAGAGAAAAGTCATTTGGCTGAATAATAATTAATTAAATTCTAGAAAAAGTGAAAAAAGAAGTGTAGTGCACAATATACTTGATCAGAACAAAATAGATGACATCTCAATACTGCGAGAAACTTCCTAGACAAGACAAATGTGTTGGATGCATTGATTTAATAATGTATAATATCAAATTTTCTAAAAAAATTATATTCATATAATAAAAAATGTAATTATATGAGGGATTGGTACAACAGAAAAAAATGTGGTGGAAAAGATATAAAGGTACTCGAGCAGTGCAAAAAGTTATATCAATCCACTTTTTAACATCATATTAACTTTTGGTTGCAATTTTAATAAATGAGATGTATATGAAATAACTCCTAGTGTTATATTTTAAAATATAATAATTATTTTAAAAAGGCAAAATCAATGACATGACATTTTGGTCTTTGACATGAATTAACTGGCAAAGATATTCGTATATGGAAGAAGATATGTAGCAGTTACAATTAAATAAGATTTCAAAAGTTGGATTTACCAATATATATATATATATATATATAATATAATATAATATAATAAAATTCCATAATAATTAATGCAAAAAATTACAGATAACTAATTTTTTTAAATAATATTTTTCATGGATGATTTCAGTGGCCATGAGAATATTCATATATATTAAGTAGCACATTCACATCCTTGTTTGCTTTTTCACCGTCAACCTCAAGAAGTATTATATCTTTTTCCTCTAGTCCATGAAGTTCACAAAACTTTTTCCATCCACTGCCTATCTTCACCGATTTAGCTCTAATCAACAACTTGCATTGCACTTCTACTTCTGGACCGCAAAGCACAATGTCTAAAAAATTACTATTGCGAAAATACTTACATAGGTCTGAATTCAAATCCTGCGGAAAACAAATTAAATAAAATAATTTGAAATAAAATTGAATTTATATTAAAGTGAAGATAAAGAGAAGACATAAAGAATGGTATACAGATTATAAAAAAAAAAGGTAAGAAACCTCACCAAAAAGCTTGATTTGTAGTTGTATTTAGAAAGGCGGAACTCAAAGTGAATTTCCAGTATGCCTTAAGTAACATAGTTTCGGTGATTTTAAGTAATAGAATTTTCTTATATCACACCAGCCATCAGTAATCCTCAGATTATAAATATCCATGTTAAAGGTAACATGGTGCACATGACCCTTGTTACCAGAAATAGTCCAAACTGGACCTAGTTCACGACCTAATATTGCAAGTATGGATTGATCACCAAGTATGCATTGTGTCGTCGTCATCTAAGTAGATCGTATAAAATATTTTAGAAACATTGAAAAACAGAGAACATGATGAAATGGAGAAGATGATGGTTATGATGATGATGAAAAAGAGAATATCATAAAACAAATTTTTTGATCTGGACTGTGAAGAGAATTATAGGTAAAAAAAGGTTGTGGTTCATAAAAAAGTATAAGTTTAAAATGCATACCTTTCTGTAATGGAGAAGAAGTTGGTGATGATGAAACGGAGAAGATGATAAACAAAGAAGATGATGATGATGATGAAACAGAGAAGATGATGAACAAAAGCATAGGTCATAAAAGCGTGTTGTTCATAAAAATGTAAAAGTTAAACATGCATACCTTTGTGTAATGGAGAAGCACTTATGGAAATCTGATATACACAGATGAACCCAGATGAGTATGACAAAAAAAAGATAAGTTGAAAATTGTAGACGTAGCTGCATTCTTTGACTGTGAAGAGAGGTAGCGGTAATCAAAGCATTTTAGTGATAATAATATTACGTAGAGCAATCATGATTATCTTCTTGAGAAGTGTTGATAACTCTGGACAATGCAATCAGTTTTATCTTGAGAAATGAAAAACATAATGAAAAGAAATTTAAAAAAATGAATTGTTTCTTGGTTCGCGATTTGGTATTTAATATTGGAATATGAAAAGGTTTAATAATTATAACGTTTGGCAAATGATAAAGCAGTTTATTCATCTTTCTGTAATGGAGAATAAGTTGGTGATGATGAAACAAAGAAGATGATAAATAAAGAAGATGATGATGATGATGAAACAGAGAAGATGATGAACAGAAGCATAGGTCATAAAAGCGTGTTGTTCATAAAAATGTAAAAGTTAAACATGCATACCTTTGTGTAATGGAGAAGCACTTATGGAAATCTGATATACACAGATGGACCCAGATGAGTATGACAAAAAGAAGATAAGTTGAAAATTGTAGACGTCGCTACATTTTTTGACTGTGAAGAGAGGTAGCAGTAATCAAAACGTTTTAGTGATAATAATATTACGTAGAGCAATCATGATTATCTTCTTGAAAAGTGTTGATAACTCTGGACAATGCAATCAATTTTATCTTGAGATGTGAGAAACATAATGAAAAGAAATTTAAAAAAATGAACCGTTTCTTGGTTCGCGATTTGGTATTTAATATTGGAATTTGAAAAAGTTTAATAATTATAACGTGTAGCAGATGATAGAGCTGTTTATTCATCATTATCTCGAGCAGTGCAAAATTTAATGCATTTGAATACTGATTGACACATTGATTTGGAGATAATTCGAACCAGTATTTGAAGGCGTTGGAATACAAAACGTTTTGTAAATGGTCATTTTAAATTTATTTTTAAATAAAATTTGTTCTTAAATTATTCTGAGAATGCCCATGGTGAAAAAGATTATAAATAATTTTTAAGTTATATGATTTTAATAATAATAATAATAATTAATAACTAATAGTTATCGTATTTCACATACGTTTAAATTTCCAATTTATATGGAATGGTAATTAATGTTAATTAATTAAATTTCTAATTAAAAATTATTTATATTGACTGAAAAATTCTGGTTTCCATTAATTTGATAAAAAAAATGAATAATTCTAAAATGAAGTTGAACAAAATATATAACAAAAAAAGAAAATACATATAATAAAAGTGAATCAAACAGAACTTATATATTCAGATATATAATAACTGCATACAAAATAAGAGTCCAATTGAAATCTTCTTATATATTGATATATATAAGAAGTTCAAACAAAATTACATACAAAATTGTCAACTTTAATACCAAAATAATGGATAAGGAACTTTGATATTTCTGCTTGTTCTTTCACTTTCAACTTCCAAAAACAATTCAGGGTGATCCTCTGTAGAGAGTTGATGAAGAGCAAAAAAGTCTTTTCAGCCAGATCCTATCTTAACAGACCTAGGTCTTATTATCAATTTACACTCCTATTCGCCCCTTGGTCCATGTAAAACAACATAAGAAAGTCCGCTCTTTTCAAAATAAGTCGCAAATTCTTTTTTCAAATACTGAAAAAATAATTTGAAGAGATATTAATTATTAGAAAGGAATGTAAATTTTAAATAATATTAAAAAATAATAACTAACCAGGTGGCTTGCTTGACAGTAGTATGTGAATAGTTCAACTGGAAAATGGATTAAGTTCGACATAAAGAGAGGACGACGGATGGCAACATTGTTGAGGAAGTTGGTCTTGATTCGTGTATCTGCAGAACGTGTAGAGACGTGGATTACGAAAGATGAATTTCTAACGTTTTTTAGCACAAGCAACTTGTTAGACTGATCTGCATAGAAAAATCTTAGTTGGTTCCAGCCTTGGGTAATCATTGGAGTGTGAATATCCATGTTGTAGGTAACATGGTGAACATTACTTTGGTAATCAACAACGGTCCATTTAGCACCAAGTTCCTTCCAATAGCGTATTATGAACACCCGATCGACGTGTCCAAACTCCTTAAAAGATTAGCAAGTTAAGAATAAAGAAATAAATATAAATAACAAAAATAAATGAGAAGGAATAAAAAAATATACCTGGTCTTTCAAAAACATAGAAATGAATCCGCCAACCAGTTGTGAAGAAAGTATGGATTGTGGTGTGGGCATGGATTCCATTGCAAGAGAATAGGTTGGTGATGAAGAAAAATTGCAAGAGAAGAAAATGGGTAACAGTAGAAAAATCATATTTGTGACTTTGAATTTGGCAAACATAGGGAATATATATAAACAGAATAGGAGAAGTCATAGCTGTTGGAAGTAACTGTACATACTAGATAGTCTGCTATACAATAATTATTGGTATTGCTTTGGAATAAATGACAGGTTAATAAATACGAATTTAAAAATAAAACGTAAAATAACAAAAAATGAATTATGAAGCGTCATAAAAGTATAAGAAAAATCATTCAATGTTTTTTTGAGAAAGCTGAAAAAAAATAAATCAATGTAAAAATATCAGAAGATGAATTTACTATTGTTGATTTGGTTCAGGATTGGGTATTTAATATTGGAATATAATAAAGTTTAATAATTATAACGTGTGGCAGATGATGGAGCAGTGGCAGATGATGGAGCAGTTTATTCATCATTATCTCGAACAATGCAAAATTTAATGCGTTTGAATACTGATTGACACGTTGATTTGGAGAAAATTCGAAGCAGTATTTTAAGGGGTTGGAATACAAAATGTTTTGTAAACGAAATGGTTTTCATTGAGTAAACGGTGAATTAAAAATTATTTATAAATAAAAATTGTTCTTAAATTGTTCTAGGAATGGCCATGGTGAAAAAGATTAAAAATACTGTTTCGGGTAAAAATAAATCAAATGTAAAAATATTTCCAGATGAATTGTTTGATTTAGAAAGATGAAAGAAAACGAAAACTGGGTAAAAATGTAAGATCTGATATGAAAAAGAACAAAATATGGGTAAAAAATATAGTGTATGATGAACTCTTTGAAAAATGTCCAAATAAAAACGAAAATCGGGTAAAAATAAAGAGATCTGTTGATAGAATGCATTATTAAAAAATACCATCAACGAACAAAAATGAAACAAATAGAGTTGAAGCTACAAAAATGAAGAAGATGAACGGTTTGCTTGGTATTGGTGGAAAAATACAGATAAATTGGTAAAGAAAAAGGAAGATTTTCATACAAATTACATACCAGTTAAGTTGTACAGCGAAAAAGACTCTTGCATGCGTTTGAAATCTTCATTTGAAGCCTGTAAACAGAAGAAAAATATAAGAAACAGTTAGATCAAAGTAGATCAACGCCAAAAATAGTTAGATCTATTTTTTTTAAACCTGTCGTTAGATTTGTCGCAGTGAACCATATTAGACATGTAGAAAAAAATATAAAATACCATTATCGCAAAAAAATAGTTAGATCTGAGAAAAAGAAGAAGAATATGAGTTGTTCGCTTGAGAAATGTCAAAATGAAAACGAAATATGGGTAATAAAACCATATGTCGTAGTGACCCATATTAGACCTGTAGAAAAACACAACAAATAGTTAGATATGAGAAAATATAAGAATATGAGTTGTTCGCTTCAGAAATCTCAAAATAAAAACGACTTCTGGGTTTAAACCTGTAAAAATAAAAGGTGAAAAAAATATACATACTAGTTAAGTTGTAGAGCGAGAAAGACTTTTGCATGTGTTTGAAATCTTCATTTGAAGGCTGTAAACCATATTAGACATGTAGTTAGATCTCTCGCAGTAAACCATATTAGACATGTAGAAAAAATAAAAATACCATCAACGCAAAAAATAGTTAGATCTGAGAAAATAAAAGAAGAACATGAGTTGTTGAAACGTAAAAATGAAAACAAAATCTGGATACAAAAAACTACAGTCGCACTGACACATATTACACCTATAGAAAAAAGCAAAAAATAGTTAGATCTGAGAAAATAAAAGAAGAATATGAGTTGTTCGCTTGAGAAACGTAGAAATGAAAACAAAATCTGGATACAAAAAACTATAGTCGCACTGACACATATTACACCTATAGAAAAAAGCAAAAAATAGTTAGATATGAGAAAATATAAGAAGAATATGAGTTGTTCGCTTGAGAAAACTCAAAATAAAGACGACTTCTGGGTTTAAACCTGTAAAAAAACGCATGAAAAAGTTAGATCTGACAAAATATAAGAAGAAAATGACTTGTTTGCTTGAGAAAGGTGATAACATAAACGAAAACAGAGATACAACATCTTCAGATCTAGGTAAAAAAATGATATCTTCATATCTTCTCATTTGAAACAGCTGAAAAGAATGAATAACACAGATATACCACAAAAAAAACTACAGATCTGAAGAAGTTAGCGAAATGGAAAAAGAAAAGTATGAAGATGAAGAGGTGTTGTGTGCGCGTGAGAAAAACAAAGAAAAGAGGAAGGTTGAGAAGAAGTTGAAGAGTCTAGAGTGTGTGTGAGTGGGAAAGACCTGAGAAGAAAAGAGAGAGATACAGAAAAAAAAAAAGGTGAGATAACTTTCGCATTTTGAATTATTTTTTGAACGCTGTAAATTTTGTTTGATTGACACGTTAGCACTTTTTCCTATTGTAGAATAAAATTTTTGAATTGAATTGGATTAGATATATTATTTAATAGAAAAACTTTCCATTTGTTAATTCAGAATTGTATATAGTATTAGATACAACTTAAAAAAAATTCAAAATAAAAAATAATAATACCACTTAAGAGTGACACGTAGGTGAGTTGAAAAAGAGTAAAAAAAAAATTAAAAAATACAACTAAACTTTTGATTTGTTATAATAATATAAAAAAGTGAAAAATTTCGATATTGCATCCTTTATTTTGAAATTAATATTTCTGTTATTGTATTATTTATGGATATATTTTAGTTACAAAAATAGCTAAGGATATCATACTGCTTTTAATATGCTAACTGAACCTCATACTTTTTTATCCTTTTGCAATTAAGTTACCGTAGTTGTTGGTGTATAAACATATATTAATTGAAAATTTTGAAAAAGAATGTTCCATATATATATATATATATATATATATATATATATATATATATATAT
>Ga0209589_1013822_pt1 | contig 10375 bp, 5 predicted proteins | sample CowpeawhiteBW_FD_187525 | JGI IMG/M metagenome (GOLD analysis project Ga0209589, IMG submission 187525) | Root nodule microbial communities of legume samples collected from California USA - Cow pea white BW (SPAdes) (version 2) | ecosystem: Host-associated > Plants > Roots > Nodule | place: USA...
AAAGCCTGTAAAGAAAAAAAAAAAAACAAGAAACTGATAACTTATATGCTAAGGATCAATATCTAAATACGTGACAAAATAGGGATCGATATCCAAAAAACACAACACAAACACAATGGGTTAATTTCCCACTTAAACCTAAAATATACATTTAAATGGGAAGGGGCAAAAAGAGAAGTCTTCAAACAAAGTGTTATTGTCTTTAAAGCACCAACTTAAAGAAAAGAACATTCTTTAATGTGACTTAAAAGTTAACATAATGAAATGCTTAATTGATAACAAACATTGAAATCTGAATTGTACAATGAAAAATGACAGTTCAGAATATGTAGAGTATGAAAGACCTGCAGTTTGATTCATGTGTGACATTACATATGCATCCAGGACGACCTGCAATAGACAAAAACAAAACAAAAATGTGAGTACTACTTGAAAGGGGACTTAAAATAGCAAACGTCTTTTCAACATGGCACCAAGACAGTTAATGACCAACATCATGGAGAAAATCTGCTTTACACAGATCTCTCAACGATTTGTTATTATCTCCCTAGTTTTTTTCCTATATTTTTCAGAATTTAGTTTATCATGTACATTTCAATTACTTTTGCTTCTAAACAGCCCGTAAATACAGCTCACCAAGAAAAAAAAACTGGGTGGAAAGGAATCAGGGTTGGATCATTGCTAGTACTAACAAATATCTCAAAATATGCGCATACCTTTACATAGTCCATTTGAACAACTCCCACATACCATATTAACCTGAAAGACATGAATGTAAATTGTAAAAGGCTAACACACCACATAATGATGCAATGCAACCATTATGCTAAAGAAGTACATACTTCTTACAGTAATAGACCAAAAACGTGAAGTGCTTAGCACATCAATAAGCTAGCTTCTAATTTATTGGACTAAATTATAAACTTTGTTTTACCAAGCAAGCTTATCTCACTAGCAGACATCTTACATGATTGTAATTTTCTTCCTCCAGTTTTATTCTTATTGTTTTAATGCAGTTCCTTTTTTACCCTCTCTTTTTCTTAAAAATTTGCATAGCTACTATTTAATACACTAGCTTATTTAGAGGGTTTTCTTCATATTGTTGGAATGGAAATTGTGAATGAAGAAGTCCTACATTGGGAAAAAGTAACCAAATTGATTAACATATAACAAAAAAAAGACACATATATACTTAAAGCCTTAAAGTTTTAAGTTGAATGTAGTGCTAAGTTTAATTGTGTAATTCTCTCGTAGCTTGTTGATGAAGGTTTCCTCAATGTTATATTCCACTATGTATTTCATAAGATGTGGTATCGAAACCTTGGGAGCAATCAAGTCCCAATTCATACAAGTACTGAAGTACAACAAAGTAGTGAGTCCAAGTGGGGGTCCTTGAATCAAAACTTCAAAAGCTTCTTCAAAATGTAAAAGTCAGACAGCGTGTACCACTAATAGTAGATAGCTACAGTACCAGTACAACTGTACTAGTGTCACCCTTTTTAAAACTAGTAGATGAAACAAATATAATTTGTACTTGAGGGAGAGCATATGATATGAAAGAGACTCACTTTTGAGAGGGAGATGGTTGGAGTAGCAAGTCTATGAGCAAAAAAGTTCTACATTGGGTAGAAATAGACAAGTTGAACAAAATTAGGTGTGAAGGTGCCATATGCCTAAATTAATGTCCTAAGACTTTTTAGTTGAATGTGTTGTTAAATTCACTTGTGTAATTCGCTTGTAGCCCATTAATGGAAATTTCTCCAATGTTTCTAACTCCCACACATTTCCTAACACAATACTATTCACTATAACTACCACAGTATTTGGTTTAATTTTTAACAAAGTATTTAACCATTAAAAAACTAATAAGAAAAGTAAATTGACAGAAAATCGGAAACTAACCTAATCATATTTTTTCCTACAAAACAAAAAGATATAATCCATATAAAAAGTTATATAAATATGTCCTTTATTTCATTTTGACATTATTTAAGTACTTCAACAACAAATTTTCACAAACATGTTTAGTTCAATATGTTAATTTACAAATTTTAATATAACTACTACAGTATTTGGTTTAATTTTTAACAAAGTATTTAACCATTACAAAACTAATAAGAAAAGTAAATTGACAGCAAATCGGAAACTAACCAAATCATATTTTTTCCTACAAAACAAAAAGATATAATCCATATAAAAAGTTAAATAAATATGTCCTTTATTTCATTTTGACATTATATAAGTGCTTCAACAACAAATTTTCTCAAACATGTTTAATTCAATATGCTAATTTGCAAATTTTAATCTAGCTTATAAAATTGAAGCCCGCCTATAAGTTTTAGACTAGCTTATCAGCAAATTTCGGCATATACATCCTTAACCTAGTGGGCACATATCATGTCGGTATACTTGATAACTAAAATATCATGTCTGTATGCTTGCTAAATAACATAGTGCTAGATTACATCACAATTCCTTCCTCGGAACTTATGCTTGGTCATACATCCTTTATTCATGTTCAAAAATAATATGCTAGTTGATTACTTGATTTAAAAATAAATGATCAAAAATGGAAATTTCAGGACCAACCTGTGCTGTTCGTCCCATTTTGTCATAACTTTGTTCACAACCCATAAGATCACCATTATAATACTCCTACACATAGAGAAAGTGGCTAAGACAGCAGGGCAGACAGTATAAAAAAAGGATGTGGTCTGAGATCAATATGTAAAATATCAAGTTTGAAATAATATATTTTTTTGTGTTTATGTCATGAAACTCTACCTATGCACTTACATTAGTACCTGCTAATCTCTACATCAGACCATGTAGTCTCACATTGACCATAACGAAAATGCAACAATTTTGAAATTAAATCCTTTGAACATAAATCATATTTGCAACATGAAATTGTTTCAGTCTTTCATAGATTTAAAAAACTGCTTATGTGACTTAAAATATCAGCATGCTCCTAGGGAAATTTTTGCTTTCAATCTTTCATTATTATATGCACTAATTTAACATCTCGCAATGTGTTTGATACTGCTAAACATTCTCACTAAGAAAAGAGCTTAAATCGAAAACAGTGGAAGAATAATATATAAATCTTAACAATTCCCTTGTGTTGGAAAGAATGTAAATAGGGGTAACCTTAGCCCAACATAACTTGTATTTGGAGTAATTAGGGTAACAATTACACTCCACTGGCTACCATTGTATAAAACACACAGATTTCATCATGTCTCTTGTTTTCTCCCCTCTAAACACCTTCCATGAGGACCTAGTTTTCTAATAAGTATCCTCACTCATGGTTTTTACTTTGTTCACCCAAAAATAAAAATATAGAATAGGCAGAAGGATCTTACTTGCATAAAGTCATGTTGGCCAGAACCAGCAACAAAGTTGTTGAATTTATCAAATCGGCCAAAACCAACATATCCCTGATAGTTTTGGGCATCAGCTAATGAAATTAAAATATATAATACACAAAAGATAAGAAACAAGAAAACCAATGTCCCAGAAATAACTGTTCACCACATACATGACATCTGTGACCCAATTGAAAAATTATGTTAATCTTGTTCAGATATAAATCCAAAATTTATGCAACTTAACCGAATTTAAGTGTTTGGAAGTCAAACGAACAATTTGCACATCAACCTTTAAATAATTGTTAAAAGTTTAGGGAAGAGAGAAACATAGAGCTGAAAACATGTATATTGAGAAAAAGGAATTAAGACAATAAATAGAGGAGATTTGATATCCCATAGTAACAAAGATATGATACAGGGATAAATAAAAATATTCTTAATAATACATATATAATGTAGATATTTTTTATTATATAAGTTAAGTTCCGTATTCCAATATTCCCAACTATATAGGATTTAACTTCTTATTTCCATATAGCATATGGTTCGTGCCTAGGTTGCGGAAGATATATTTGATGTTTGGTCCTTAGAGATTTTCTGAATATGTCAGTCAAATGTTCATTAGAGCATACAACTTTGGTGGTGTATCTCCAAACTCTAGTTTTTTTCTTATGAAATGACAATCCGCCTCAATATATTTAGTCCTATAATGAAAGACAGGATTAAAGGCAATGTGTAATGCTACCTAGTTGTCACATGCAAGATGCATTTGGAAAATTTCTTCAAATTTAAGCTCTTTGAGGAGTTATTTTAGCCATATGAGCTCACAAGTGACTAATGTCATTGCCTTTAATTATGCTTATGCACTTGACCTCTTAAAATTAGAAAAGAAAATAATTTCTCTCTTATTCAGTTTCATTACATACATCTGATATATATATCATACATTGATTGGATAAATTAGGAAACAAACATAGGCTATTCTAGGAAACAAATCCCTAAGATTGTAGGATTGATATGCTAGTAATAAAACTAAGTTACCGTCAATACAAAATTAAAACCAATAGGAATAAAATATGAAACTTCTTGTTGTAAGTAGAATATTAAATGCATTACTAGAAGTTGATAGAATATTAAATGTGTTACACAGAGCTAATAGAAGTTGTTAGAAGATTCTAGAGATCTCTTTATAATTATACTTTAGGATTAGAGTTCTATATATATAGAGACTGATGTACTATTTCAAATGTATCAATTTGAATGAAAATCTTCTTTCTTTCATATTAATCCTTTCAAGTCTTCCTAAAATATCTTGACAAAACAAAATCCAAAACTTCCTAAAATATATATGTGAAAATAAAAGGATAATACACAATTGGAGGATCTTAATAGATCCCTCTCATAACCTTCTATTTATAATGATAAAAACTAATACAATGGAAGATGAAAGATCAAAAGACTACCTCAAATACCTAGGTACAACTCATAGAGTGCACTAGACTCATAAGTACAGCTGGAAGTAGTTCCCAACACACCACTCCCTATTTTAGACTTAATAATTACTCTAACATAAAATTTAATAATTATTTCAACACTCTCCCTCAAGCTGGAGCATACATATTGTATGTCCCAAGCTTGGAATAGATAAACTCAATCCAAGTCCTTCTGCCAACACATTTGCAAGCTGATTTGATCTGACAAACATAGTATAAACTTCTTTGGACAACTTTTTTTCTTGGATGAGACAATAGATGTGGGAACCTTGACACAACCAAAAAACTACAGGAATTGGATGACTGATTATAATGGACTTCAAGAGTGTGCTATCAAAACCAAAAGAACAATTAAGTCCACATAACTCCACTGGTAAAGACGATTTGAACACAAACTGCAAAGTAGACATCTTGCTTCAAAAAATATTTGGAGATGTTTCAATGACAAAGAAGGTTACTGCACTGCCATATGACAATGGCCAGCAAACATCAATATTGGGCTGGCAGTAGTAAGCTGAGGCCGATAATCAACTAGTAACAGCTATGGAGAATAATATTAAATAGTGATGCACAACCACATAACTTCAATTAGGATGAATCATTCCAATAAGATTGTCATTAACGACATATGGCGGCCAACAGTGGCAAACAGCAATAGACTACGGCGGACAAGATTACCATCAACAACAAATGGCAGCCAACAATGGCGGACAGCAACAAGCTGCGGCAGACTAGACTGCCATCAGAACAGATGGTGGCCAACAATGGCCGATTGCAACAAACTGCAGCAGACTAGAAGATTACCATCGAGCCTGGACAATGGCAAATAGACAATACATGTATGGAACGGCGTGATTGACAAAACAGAGAGCATATGCATAGCAGCAAAAGCAACTTCGTGAAGACATAATGACCATAAACAAACTCCCCCTCACACCTTGAGCAACCTTCAACTGTTAACTTTGGTAAACAGTGAGGAAATGCTACAACACTAAAGGAAAACCAAAAAACCTAGAGGGACTTTCAAAAGGGTGGCTTCTGGACTTCACTGAAATGAACTTTTGAAGGTCATAACCAACAAAGGAGGCTCCGACGAAAGCTATCGAGGTGGCGTCGTGACGTTCTGAGCAGCAGAAGGCGGCGCGTGGACTACACATGGATGGGTGTCTAGTTCTGGCAACGGTAGGGGTGGTTGTCGCTCGGAGAGGCGCTCCAGATCCCGTGGTCGCCGGCAAAAACTAAGGTGGCTGGAGACGGCAGCCAACGGCAAACAGTGACGGACGACGGCGGAACAGTGGCAAACGGTGACGATTTAGTAAACAGTGGCAGCTGGTAGCTTTGGAGAGTGTTTAACGGCAGTGGGCAGCTGCGAACAGTAACGAATAGTGGCGGATGGCGGTGGACAGCCGCGAACAGCAGCAACAAGTGCCGGTGGACAGTGACGGCGAAAGGCGGCAGACAGAGGCACACTAATAGAGAACAGCGGTTCACATTGTTGAATAGTTAAAAAAAAAAAAAGAGAGTGGGTAGCTTTAGATAGTGATGAACTGAGTTGGACAGCTGCTGGTAGGTGGCCAGAGGCAGAAGGCAGCAGCAAACGATGGACAACAATGAAAATGCAGTGGACAGAACTGAGATTAGGAGAGCAGGATGCACATTGAGATACTTCAGACATGAGTCTTTGAAAGACTTGACTCCGGCAGCCGCCGCCGGCCACTGGCCGCCGGCGAACAACACAAACAAGACCGAGAGAAACTAAACCACCTGCTCTGATACCATATGAAAATAAAAGGATAATACACAATTGGAGGGTCTTAATAGATCCGTCTCATAACCTTCTATTTATAATGATAAAAACTGATACAATGGAAGATGAAAGATCAAAAGACTGCCTCAAATACCTAGGTACAACTCATAGAGTGCACTAGACTCATAAGTACAGCTGGAAGTAGTTCCCAACACACCGCTCCCTATTTTAGACTTAATAATTACTCTAACATAAATTTAATAATTATTTCAACAATATCAACATGACCTTGTCACAATATTTGGTTTCTTACGTTTCCATGATACTAAATTACCTCCAATAAAAACTTAATATCCTAAAGTGGAGGTTTGTTGTTTGGTTGCCCTACACATTCAGTGTTAGAATACCTAAGAATTTGAGTATTTCCCATATCATCATAAATGGGGTCGTTTCCAAGAGCCTTCTTAATATACTTGAGGATCCATACCATTGCATGTCAATGGTCTCGATAAGAAAAGTTTACAAATTGACTTACTATGCTTATTGTGAAGACAATGTGAAGATAGGACACAATGAGGTAATTTAGCTTACCAAAACCTTCTATATCTCTTAGGATGAGAATAGAGTTCACCTTGGAAAGGTACAAGTTTGATATTTGGGTCCATTGGTGTCTATAGGTTTAGCATTTATCATTCTTGTTTCTTCTAACAATATTGAGAGCATATTTTCTTTGAAATATGACCACACCATCCTTGGATTGTGCCACTTCTATATCAAGGAAATGCCTTATATGCACAAGATCTTTTTTTTCGAACTGTTGAGCAAGATATTGTTTTAGTTGTACAATACCCTCCATATTACTCACTATTTGTGACAACAATGTCATCCAATGAGATAGATACATTCGTGTGGAGAATGACAATAGAATAGAGAATAATCAACATCACTTCATATCATTCAAAATTGTTGGATGACAATTCGAAAATGCTCAACAATACACAACAATACACAAAGACTAGGGCAAGAATGATAGAATCACTAGTTGAGTGCACTTCAGGCAACCACAATTATCAGAGGAAATGGGTGCACCTAAGGTAAATAAGATGGTAAAGAAGAAATGACGAAGCAGGACTCCCATGATCGAGAGCTCTAATACCAACTTGAAAGGATTAATATGAAAGAAATAATTAATGTGAAACAGTACATCAACCTCTATATATAGAGACTTCTAACCCTATAGTAATAATTACAGAGACATCTTTAAAATCTTCTAACAACTTCTTGTATTGCACTTAATATTCTACTAATAACAACTTGTATGTGCAACTCAAGTAGTGTTACTAGTGGATTGCTACGTATAACACTTTTGATAAAATCTTCAACTGTTGTTGGAGATGGATCAACCGAGAATGTAGGAACAAGTGGAAGTGGAATAATTAGACTCATCAATCTTCTTAATACTCACAATATGGTTAGAAGAGATGGGTGAATCTATTTTGGAGGTTGATGTGGCATTGGAAGACATTTTATTTTTCAAAAATTTTGGAAGACAGAAAATATAAAAAGAAAAGCTTTAGGAGAATATATTAGATCAGTCAAAAAGAACATGGAAAAAATGTTCACAGAACAAATACTCCTCTCGGCGCCATGGCTCTACTAGGCCAATTCAGTTTTGAAAAATGTTCTAGATACCATGTTAAATATAAGGAAGAGAGAAAACATAGACCTAAAATAAAACAGCAAGGGTACCTTATCTATATGAGAAAAAAAAAATCAACGTAATAAATAGAAGAAATTTGATATCCTCTAATAAAAAAGAGGTATGATACGGAAATAAATAAAAATGTTCTTAAGAATACATACATAATTTACATTTTTTTATTATATAGGATAAGTTCCTTATTCTAATTTTCTTGATTATACAAGATTAACTCCTTATTTCCAATATTATAACAATAATAATAAAAAATGACAGACGCGAATAAAGATCCCATGAGATCATCCTACGACCATTTTCTAAAAACAGCGGATGGAAGAGAAGGAAATAGAAACAAAAAATGCAACAGTAGAAAAGTGTCATTATCCCTTTGTAACATGTTAAAACCTCACGCCAAAAAATAAACACGACCAGAAACACAAACAGTAGCCACTAAAATTAGTCTATTCAATCCCCAGCTTGTCAAGAAAAGCAAAGATAAATAGGTTGAACTCAGATACCTATCAGTAGAACATATAAGCAACTTGTGAGTTAACTGTGTACGATATGAATGGATAAATCAATGAATTTATGTCGCTATCTTTTTAAGCCTTACAGTAATAATCCAGGCCAAGTTAAATTAAATATGCTTTACATTCTTCAGACATGGTTCCATAAGTGCTTGAAGCGAATTATACCAGAGGATTATAAGATGCAAGAGAACAAGCAAGTTCTTCCTCAGAAAACACAATACTCTACACAAGGAGGGAAAGGTGAAGAATTAGATCACATGATAATGAAAGCATGGTGGCATGCACTACCGTTTGTGATCTACTCTCCACATCTTTGCAGAATCGTACGATCAGGTCAGAGCCTTGCTGCATCAACACAGTGAAGAACTCAGCAGCATGTCCAGGTCTAAAATTGAACACAAACAATATCATTCATATAGGCAAAAATAACAGTCAGAGCATTACCTGTTGATCATACTCGAAAAGGTAACCACTCCAGCCACTCTAATTAACCAGTTAAGCAAAAACAAAAGCATAACTAACCGAGCCATCATTATACTAAAACCTAAATCAACGAATCAACTACACAATTACGACTACGAATATAAAAATGCAATTGGAATGAAGGATACGAAATCAACTAAGCGACTTGAATTGTCGAAAGCGTAGCAATTAGAAGTCGGTATCGAAACTGAAGCCATCCATGGTATCTGCAAAAGCACGCCTGAAATAAACCGAAGTAAAAAACGGCATTGGTTTTAACGAGACAGAGATAATGGCGTGACGTAAACGATAGACACACCTAGGCATAAAACGGCGAACGCCATCGAGCAACGCATTTTTGGATTGGTTCTTGATTGGGATTTTGGGGAAGGCGATGTGAGGTGGTGTCAGTGAAAATCTACATCTAAGAGACGAGCCTAAGACATGGGTAGCGACAGAGAAAACGGCATTCAGAGGGTTTTTGGGGGTTGCCTGCGAATGCCTGGGCAACTCGATAGTTTATTGTCGTCGTTTCAGAGAATTTTTCTCAGTGACCTTGATGCAGACACCTTGGAGGCGTTGGCGAAGGTTCCGTTCTGGGCACAATCGCAAATTCACCTGGATTCGCTTCTATTCAAATCATTCGACCCGTTGGACCGTGTAAAATGCCCGTAGAGAATGGGTTGAAATTTTTAGTTTTATTTGTACTGATTTGGTAACAATGATCTTGTTATGATAACGATTATTTTGTCATATTTTGTTACAAGGGTCGATAGTTTCAACTGGTCATTATAAAAAGAGAGATAACAATCAAAGAGAAAACACACTCTAGTGAAGTACATAAACATTCCTTCCTAACAATGTAAAATACCAATTTAAAAGATGTTATCGTCTATAAACCATTATATAAAGAGATTTCTTATTCTAATATATACATTTTTTTTCTTTTTATCCTTTAAATAATTATTTTTAAATTTTATACTGTTATATAAAATAAATTTTCTATTTTGATATATATATATATATATATATATATATATATATATATATATATATATATATATATTTTTTAT
>Ga0209589_1013824_pt1 | contig 10375 bp, 6 predicted proteins | sample CowpeawhiteBW_FD_187525 | JGI IMG/M metagenome (GOLD analysis project Ga0209589, IMG submission 187525) | Root nodule microbial communities of legume samples collected from California USA - Cow pea white BW (SPAdes) (version 2) | ecosystem: Host-associated > Plants > Roots > Nodule | place: USA...
TTTATTTATCAATGGTTATTCTTTCATCTGTTTTGATATATTTCACTTTATTTTTAATAAATATAATTTTAATTTATATATTAACTTAATAACATTACAATATTATCACCTACTAATATAATATCATACATATTTAAAAAATTCATACACATAGACACAATAGCACCTGTATTTATGCTAGTATATATAATGTAAATATATTTTCAGTTTTAATTAATTAATTATATAAATTCAAATAATTATTTATATTACTTTATTATAATTAATAATTAAAACTTAATTTTTAAATATTAATTATTTAAATTATAATATTATTATTATATATTTACATTCTTCAACTAATATAATATACAAAATTAATTTTTAAATTACTTTTTATTTCAGTTTATAGTTTAAAAAGAGTGGATTGGAAGGTCGATCCATCTCGCCGTACCTCTAACCATCAAATTGAAGGATCAGACAGAACAAGCAAATTGAGCTAGTAAACGAAAGTGGAACTATTATAACATCAGGCTTCTGAATCTGTTATTCCCATAATTCAATTAGATTTTTCAATTTTGAACTTTTCCTCCTATTTAAAAGGAAACTTCTACATTTAAAATTTCAACGACATAATTATGAATTTTGTATAAAAGAAAAAAAACCAAACTCATCGATAAATAACTAAAACTGGAAGAAAAAAAAAAAGTGAACCTAAACAGTTATATCTCATTTTAGATTATCATCGTTGATTTATGTTTTGCCTAAAAGGATTTCCTTTTGATGCTTCTGCAAGGGAGTTCTGCAAGTGTACGACTACAATGAAAGCCCCTCTACTTTCCATAAAGCACGTAACATTCACAACATCAGAGTTGTCAGAAAAGATATGAACCATGGCAAAGTGGCATTTGTTGCACATGATATGATGTTAGCGTTTCGACCTTCATTGATGACAACATCTAACGGCAAAATCCTTTTGTTTGAAGAACTCAACCCCAAGGGGAATTTCAATCGGTATTTGATCTTCACTTGAATATATTGTCATTGGAGAGCCATTCGCTTGAAATTACTCAAATACACCCATCAGTTAAATTTACCAAGTTCCATCTTCTTCTTGATAGCCTTTTGACCGTGATAAATAAATGAATCTAGTATTCCAGAAACGGTAAAGATACCTGCTTGTGCAACAAACACAAAGTATGATTCTTTCAGGATTCACACAAATGAAACATATTTGTGAGTATTCAAGCCAAATTATGCAAAACTAAAGAGGAATAGAGGAAGATCCATATTACCTCCAACTATAGCACACACGTTAGTCAGAAAATGCAAGAATGAGACATGTCCTTCGGTAAAAGTAACCTTCAAAATGACATTCCAGTATAAGACGTGGTCAAAAGGGCAAAAATGAAATGGAGAAAATGAAGTCTAAGAAAGTACTTGAATGAAAATAATTAATAAAACTATGGACTCTAATATTCCCTATCTTAACATCAGCCAAAAGCTATGATAATTAGGGGTAAACCACCCCACCTTAATTGGAGAAAGGTCATAGAAGAAGAAAACTCCAGGGAGGGACTGCAGACGGCCCACATCTCCAGTCCTGAAGTGTTCCGTCACAGAGAACTGGCAAAACATTTCAAGTTAGCATTATGTTTCACTAGCAAGAACAAAGAAAAATGGAAGAAAGTGAACTTTATAGGCTCAATAACCTGATTTGACTGGATAGTATGCCCATTGACGTCGGTGTATACAGTCGGCACAACCTGAAAAACAAACAAAATAAGTGGCAAAATTTGATTAGTCCTCCTTAGAAGCATATTGATGAGCTGTTCTGCATTATTATGTACCTAAGGTCTTTTAATGTCTTGACGAGAGAAAACACAAAAGGTGCACATCTCCCTAAAGAAAGGTCTAATACAACATCAACAAAGTCCTATCCAATAAGGTCTATATGGATCGCACAACATTATTCGACTCAGTTAAAGACCAAAACTTCAGAGTTTCTTGCCACCCTATATATTCCTTTTCTCCACTCCCGCTGAATGTTGCAATAGATACAGCGAAAGTAAAAGGAATAAGAATTGTATCATAGGGTATTTCTATTGTCAAAAAACTCTACAAAATTACTATATTAATTATAAATAACTGAATAAAAAAAGTACAGGTACAAAAGTGTTCTTAGTGACAGTGATACAAACATCTTAACCAAATGCAAGTTATCATACATAAATAGACCATGTTGTATGTAGCAAGAAATTAAAAATACCAAAGAAATGGAAATAAACCAAACCAAAGTCGTGGTGGTTGGATACCGCAGGAATGACTAAAACAGCGTATACAAAGATCAAAACAAACCAATATATTAGTTTTAAATTGTTGAAGCAAGTGCAAAATTGTATAATGATGGGTGAAACAACAACTAAACAAAAAGATTAACTGTTTTCCTTGACAGTGATGGCTGGCATTTCTCTCCATCACGTTCCATCAAGGTTAACATTTTTTATGAGCGTTCAAGAATTGCTCATTAGCAATGAGGGAAAGAAAGGTCATCAAGGTATGAGAAGAGGTCCCACATTGAGGCATGCCTTCCATCACCTCACACGTGAGGCATGCCTCGTCGCATATTTTAACTAAACTAGATTGAAACCAAAACAGAAAAGGACAAGTTATAATAACCTCGAGTTTTGGTTGGTAAATTATAGGTCAGTTTGGACGAATAAAGAAAAATAAGAAAATGAATTTCATTTCTTCATAAGCCAAAATTAGCTTATACACAAATTTGAAAAAAAAAATAGAAAAGCTACAAATTAACTCTCACATTCGTTAATTTCATTTGAAAAAAAAAATAGAGAAGCTACAAATTAACTCGCACATTAGTTAATTTTAGTTTATGGAGAAACTAATTTAAATTTCTTTTTATTTCTCTCTCCTAAAAGGAACTTGTGGAAAAGTTCGTCCAAACAGATCTTATATCACTTCCTAACAATTTTGGAGATTACACCACACTTTGAAATTCTACCATGTGCATTTTTAATTTTACACAAATCAAAGAAGACCCTAATCTGTACAATTTGTATGGTGAAAAATATATAACGAGGGTCGAGTATAATTTCCAAAATTAAACGACAGGCAATTTTAATTGTCAAAACATGGGAAGTAAAAATCTTTGACATGGCCAAAAAAGAAAGGAAAATTTGTAGCCTATTGTATACTCTGGATAGCATCGCTACTGCCAGTAAAATAGATGACAAATGCACAAATGCTAGTAAAGAGATAAAAATAGATATAGCAAAAAAATTAATAAGCTAAATTGATATAATAACATGTATGCCTATTCTCCCCAAATTGAGATAATGACCCACATTTGGTCATTTGAAGATATAATAAGACGGGAGATTTTGGTGAGTAGGTTAAATATTACTACATTGCCATAAATGCAACCATTGGACACTGTGTAAGCTATATAGATGATAGTTTAAATAGACCTTTTGATCTCAATATTACAAAGATTTTTTTGATTCCGTCCAACTATTTTGAATACTCTCAATTTGGTCTCTTTTTTTTTTATATCAAGTCAACATAGTTCTTTCTGCCAAATTAATAATAACGACAATACAACGATGACATGCATGAACAACAAATGACCCGTCATCAGTCAAAGTTGACTTGTTGACAAAAGTGACATGTGGCATGATCAACAAATGCCATGTGACATTGCAATAGCATCATCACCATGAATTGGAAGGAAAGGATTATATTGACTCATTTTTAAAAAAAAATAAAATGGAACTAAATTGAGAACATTCAAAATAGTGGAACAAAATTGAAAAAATCACCATAATATGGGCATCAAAAGGCCTATTTAACCTACATAATATTATAATGTCGGCCTATATACATTCAATATATACTCACTTTTGATTCATATAACTTGTGAAATTAGAAGAAATAACAATTCAACTCAAACATTTTCTTTTCCGTAGTAGACAGAGGACATGGGGATAGACAAACAATTGGAAATTATAGTGATTAAAACCACAAATATAAAAATGAGGAAATGACATACATGCTTTAATAAGATTTAGTATTAGTATACGCAGAGATACAGAATTCTAACCTTAATAAAATATTGGTACATCCCACTTGGTGTTTCTTGTATCCAATGCACACTGATAATCAACAGAGCGTCAGAATGAATATACACAATAGTGAACTTTGATAAACTGTTGACTGGATTTCAGGCTTTTAGAATAGGAAAAGCTCACTTGTCGAGAGGATTGACAACACCAGGGAAATACTCTCCATAAGATAATCTGGTGATGTGGTGACTTAACTGAATTACAAAATATAGGCATGTCAGTATCTTGATACAAGATGAGTGAGAAGAAATTCTCTTGCCAGAAAATAACGAAGTCTTATGTTGCTTTTGATATTTCATATAAGATATAAAATGTGTAATAGAAATTACAATAAAAATTTGCAATGGCAATACAAAATAACAGATAGTGTCTTACATTAAAAGAATCCTTTTGAAAGGCCAGCAGGTCATGCACATGTACACCAGATTGCTGAAAGCTTTTCCCAGGGGCAAAATGAAAGTTCCCTGCAACCTTATTTACTTCCAAGAAACCATACACATTGCATCCTTCACCTTCTTCATCCTTGATTCTTTGTAAGAATCCTTCTCTTTTGCACTAAGTGACACACATCACATGCCAAATAGGGACTGGATTAAATTAACAATTTCACTTTGAAATAGGAGTTATTTAAATAGAAGAGAAAGGGCAATAACACAAAAACATCAACTATTGAAGAAACAGCTAAGTGAAACATTGTAAGATACACATGCTAAAAATATTTAGAGAAAAAAAACTATATAGCATTAGCTAATATAAACAATTATATGAGTAAACATGGAGAAATGTTCTTCCATTTAAGTTGAAAATGAAATCACTAAGGAATCCATCCTCAATCCTTTGGTAGTTCAGTTTACTAGTGAATGATCAAGCTATAGGCCAAACTCTTTCACTGCAATGCTACATTGGCTACTGAAGCATAATGAGCTCTTTTGGTAGGTTTACAGTCACATGGTTGGTTTAATGTTAACCTATTTCTCCTTGGTTGGGACTCCAGATAGAACCAAGAAATATAATGAACAGTTCTAAATGCTGTTGCATGTTGATCTACCTCATGAGTTCACTTGTAGTATCCTACCAGTTTACAATTCTAGCTAGGGAAAACAAGTTAACTCACTTGCAAACTTGTTTCTGAGAAAGCTCAGGTAAACTTGCAGACTAGCGAATTTGAGGGTCATTGATCATCAGGTCTGTACTAGAATGATGTCCTGCCTCCAGAAAATCCCACAACAATTTTTCAGTGCTTTTCAAAACCCCAAAATGCAGCATTGTGAAACTTGAATGCCTTCAACCTCACAGTGGCACAAACTAAACTCCAGAGTTGTTTCTGTCATGGCCAGAATTCAGTTTCAATGAATGTGATGAATGAAGATTCCGGCCTGCAAAGATTCTCAACTCAGTTGCAACAATGTGATGAAGTCTACTCTGATAAAGTCATTGTTGCAAGCCTGCAAGCCAACGTAGAGACTAGGTAAACCTAATTTCAACAAGGTGAAGAGAAGCCTCTCCAACTGAGGTGAACAATCCATCTATAACAAGGTTAACCCAGCTGCAATCTTATGAGGGGAACCATCATCTTCTCTCTTCCGAAAATTTTTAACCTGGTGTCTTGTAATTTGTCCATCACTTGCGGAACCTCTTACATTCTCTATAATGAAATGTGACCCCACCATGTGGTATGTGAAATTGCCTATATGCTCTATTTGTGCATTGAGCAATGAACTGAACTTTAGTTTATTAGTTGCGAACAGATAGCTTGAAATTTGAAACCTCTGGATCATAATCCTCAAGAATTTGGTTGTTTAGCTTGCATTGTTATATTTTGTTATTTATTGTTTTTTTAATAAAAATCACATGCTAGGCATCACTATGACTTTGTTATTTTAGTTTGCTTTACTATAACGTTTTAATGTTGAATTTTCATATAGTTTACATGTTTGGATATTGTGATGGGTGTTTTAATGATTATTTTTTCAGTATTGTGAGGTAGAGGTTTGCAGAAGCTCCATTGCAGACTCTCAAGTTTGACACCTTTATTGTGTTAAAAATTTCTCCATCATAATGTCAAATTGCATGTGTGCTGTTTCATCAAGCAATAACCCAGTTCCAGAAAAAAGGTCATGTTAAAGGGTGGCGACCAACTCCTCAACAATAGTAAAAGAATGAAACCAAAATAAATTGAAAGTATGAGCATTGCTTGTAGAGGAAATTTTCACATATATCAAGCAACAAAATCATGTAATATGCTCAGGAATAATCTTGAATTTGAGTTCAAGATGTCATAAGGACAAACCTGATCAATTAAATCTGGGTTTGAAAGAGCCCAACCTTTCTTACGGTATGCTTCACGAACATCCTCACAGGAATTACAACAATCATCATCCGACTGCAAACATAAATTAGCCAAGATTCAGGTAACAATTCAATTTATTATGCTAAGAAGAACATTTCAAGCGAAGATACATTCAGTTCCATCATTATGAAGCCTGAGTCAGAAACCAAATATATTAGATTAAAGGAAGAAAAAAGCGCAGGGGCTTGACTATTAATGACACCTAGTTGAAATCTGAAAATTGTTTATGCAGAACAATATAATATGACCACTTCTGTTTCTAAATTCAACCAGCAGTGAAATAAAATACAAGATTTCTTAGTAAGCAATGTAGTTATAAATGAACAATTTCCACTTTCTTCCCTTTAATACGCAAGGCATTAAACCAACACATCCCTATAATGCATAATTTTAAACCAGGCATACCGATTCAGCACCAAAACAGGAACCACAATAAGTCTCGTTGTGCTCAAGCCTGCCTCCATGTCTTTGCAAGGGCTTTTCAATCTGATCAAATAAAAAGTCAAATGAATAAAATGCTCCAAGAATAAGACGAGCAAGAATAGTATGTTTGGGAAGGGAATTTTAAGAGCTAAGTTGTTTCAAAAGAAATCAAAATTTTAGAATTTTATAATAGCAATTTGATTACTTAAACTAGAGAATTTCAAATCCCATCTAAAAAGAATTTGAAATTCGTCATATTTTTAAATTTATGTCTCTTCTCTTCGTAATTTGTCCTCAACTTAATTTTGATAGCAAGATCATCCGTTATTGTTGGCTTGGTTGAGGCTTAGTGTCATAATATCAATATTATCTATTGATAAATTTCAGCGAAGGTTTCTTCATAGAAGGGTCAATCATGTTTATATTTCAAAAAATCAATACGGTTATTTTATTACCGATGTAGGCCAAACGACATATTTTGTATTTGATGTAACTTGAATAATTATGGCTGACATAATTTTGACCAACATCAATTAAAAAAAGTTGTCAATGGCAACTGAAAAAATCTTACTAAAAAATAACATAAACCAAATTAATATCTTCAATAGTGATATTTTTTGAATTATTAAAATTGTTTAATATTTAAATAATTTTTTATTTGATAGTAATTGAAATAATTTATCTAGACAAAAAATTTAAAATTCAATCAATTTGAATTGTCTTGTTCAAACCAAATATCTGAAAAATGAGACCAATTCGAATTCAATGTATTTGATGTCTTATAAAATATGAAATTATCTATCCAAATGTAAGGTAAAACCATAAGTTAAGAAGAAATAACGATAAACCACTAATGATATAATCTTAAGAAATGCAAAAAAATTAACGAATTCTGGAAGGAAACAAGATAAGTGACTGCTGTTACAACTTTACAAGCTCATTTTCAATAGAAAAAGCTCCTTTAAAATGCGTTTAGTCACCTAGGAGTGCTAAAAGCTTAATGTGTCAATCATGGTTTTGAAATAAGTTCAACGACCACGCTATTGCCTGCGACTCAATGCTTTGAGTTCACAGCAACCTGATTCCATTTTACAGCAACGAAACTGGACCAAATCAGCCACAATGTCCAGTAATATAAAGGATAATGATAAAACTGCACCTCAATTTAAAACCTTACTACCACAGTAACTAATCCTAAAATATAAACGCATGAATTACAAGACTACATATATCCAACTGAACATAATTGCGTTGTTTACCTTGGGAGACCCAATTCCTTCTTGCCTCGTTTCTATCACATTGCCGTGAGAGTCTAATCTCTTTTTGATTATATCATGTTTCTGAGAGTTACAAAGAAAAAGATAAAATACATTGTCACAAACCATGAAATTACGCACGAAAACCAAATCACCTACCTCTGCAGCTCGAGAAAAAAAAAAATTCACTTGTGTATCTTAATTCATAATGTTAACAATACATACAACGTCTAGATGCTGCTCTCCGCTGATATCCATGGCATCGAGACTAAGTATGGAACAGGGAAGCGCAGGAAACGTGACATCAAACTGCACTTTCAGCATCAAAACGACGAAGACCAGTTAATTGATAACAACTATTTAAACAAAAAAAAAAAAAAAAAAACCGTTAATCGGAGAGGAGAGGAAGTTAGCTATTACATTGATACGCATCGTTTCGCCTCTGGAAGTGTCTACAACAAGCTTGGTCTCGGTGACCGAGTGGAGGTATATCCCTGGAGGCAGTGCAAACACGAGAATGAGTTTGGATAACGAAAATGACGAAGAAAGAAGAAAAAAAAACGTCGATGGAAAGAAGCGTACGGAGCTCGGAGATGAAGAGCAAGAGCATGAGGATAGAGGAAGCGAGGGTGATAACGCCGCCGGAGAGCGTTCGGCTGTAGAAATCTTCGTTGATTTTGGGGTACGCGTCGAGGTTGCGGAGCTTGCTCATTATGCCGTCCATGCTTGAACTTTCCCCAAATCGACGATAAAAATGGCTGATCCAAAACCGAAGATCTAAGAAAAATAAACCTAAGTTTGATTAAAATTGAATTTAGGAGAAAAATTGGTGAGAATGCTTTGAAATTGAGAACACCCCGTTCAATCGAAATTCTTCGGAGGTTGGATTGGTGACGGGGCGTTTCAGATTGAATGCAATTTCCTGAAACTGCGACGCCGCTTTGTTAATCTTGTTCTATTTTAACTCCGCGTGCGTGTGTTTCTGGTTGGGTTGGAATGGGTTGTTACCAATAAAATTTTTTGTAGCTCTCAGTGGGAAAACATTTTTGTTATTATTGTTATTTGTTTTTGTGTCTGTCGGATTCGGATCTTGTCCTGGCCCACTTTCATCTTGTAAACTTTTCCAATTTTCTCAAACAAAAATACACTTATATTTCTCATATGTACACACAAAATAATTTTCTATCCGTCCTTATAAAACTCGTGCTATTTCATATAAAATTGTGTTCCTAGATAGCAAATAAACTCGTCTATGTGAGTATTGTCTGAATCCATCTCCGTTTTGATGAGAAATCTTTATGTATTGACTGGATATGTGTATGGGTATGGAGAATCCCCGACTTTTCCAGTTAAGTATAGGGATGGGTATGGGGATGTACATATCTCCGCCATAATACTCGTTTCCGTCATATCTCTGTATTAAATTATTAAAATATTCACAATTAATTAAGAAATCCTATATATATATACTTTCTATTTTTTATTTCTTTTAATTATTTGGTTTGTCATGAAACTCATTCGCATCTCCAATATATTTTTCATCTTATCATAACCTTTATGTAATTATGTTAAAATGATTTATGTTAATTAAAAAAATTTTATGCCTCACATTTGAATATTTCTATTTTTTTAATATTTTTATTTATTATATATTTTCATTTCACATGAGAATGTTTATACTCATTTAAAGTAATATAAAAAAAATTTCTTTACTTATTATTATTCATTTTTGTTTAATTTGAAGAACTCTTTTGTTTCGTCAAAATAACTTTCGTTATTTTTCAACCATTGAGTACATATGTTGATATTTGAAAAGTTTTCTTAGTTCTCTAAAATCATACCTTAATTATACATTTGATTTTCTTTGTGCGATTTTTTTCAATAGTTTCTCAAATTATTTCTAAAACACACATTTGTTAGTTTTTTAATATTTTTATTTATTATTTATTTTCATCATGTAGAATAATATTTCAATATATTCTATCTAATTATTTTTTTATTTTCTAACTCATTATTAATCATACTGTACATTTTTCACTTTAATTGTATAAATAACTTTTATTTACTACAATATAAAAATTTAATGTAATTGTTATGAATATTTTTTTGTCACTATCCAACATATATTGAAGTTCAAAAGATATAAAATCTATGTCAAAATTTTATTATTATGTTTATTATTTGTTCTTTGTGTCATTTTGATCAAGTGATGTATTATAACTTTT
>Ga0209589_1013825_pt1 | contig 10375 bp, 5 predicted proteins | sample CowpeawhiteBW_FD_187525 | JGI IMG/M metagenome (GOLD analysis project Ga0209589, IMG submission 187525) | Root nodule microbial communities of legume samples collected from California USA - Cow pea white BW (SPAdes) (version 2) | ecosystem: Host-associated > Plants > Roots > Nodule | place: USA...
AAAAAAAATACCAAAGATGATGTTTGAACATCATATTTCGTTAACTTCTTCACCAATCCATCAAGAGAATTAAGAAAGTCATGACGATTGACAGCACCAACGTTGTTTACAATACCACCAGAGTCATTGTTCAAACCAGCAACCGACTCCCTCTCATAAATCATTTATACTCCATCAACAAAGTAAATCTTGTAAAGAAAAACATTGTTTCCTATATAATTTAAATGTAGGTAAACCTCTTGGATGAAACCATAATACTTGATGAACTCTGTCAAACTGAACAAAATAATGATCCCATCTATGTTTGTGTCCAGATAAAGCTCGAACTTTTTGTATATAGGATCATATAATTGAACTTTGCGATCAAGTTTAAGTTGATCTTCACAAAATTTTTGAAACTCCTCAGGAAGGAGTATATATGGCTTTTGACAAACATAAAAAACAAATCAATACAAATCCAAATAGAAATCTGCAAATGGTAAATAAGATATGAACAATGATACCTTAGACAACTCTAGCTTGACTCTGAAAGATTGGAAAAATCTCGGAGAACAAGAAAAACTGGATCTTGAAGAAGACGACGACAGTTCTACCAAAGGGTACTTGATTTCATGCCAATCTATGTCAAATACTCTAAACCTAAAGTATCTATCACCACAGTAGAGAGTGCAGACAAATGCAATGTCATATATGTCGTAAAAGTTTGCTATGTCATCAGAACCACGAAACTTCCTCTCGGCCATAAGACTTTCTTTGAATTCAATGTTCAGTATGTTTCCCCTAGGATCCGAGAAATAGTTGGTTCCCATTAACAAACACTGTCGCCATTCCAAAAAGAAACCTTCTTCAAAAAGTAAAAAGTCCTGGACAATCAAACATCCAAAAAGCTTAACTTTTAATCAAAACAAAACATCTCCCTAACAACGACAAATATTTTTACACCCGAAATGAGCAAACTTCTTAAAAAGTCATGATATTTCAGAACAACAACACAGTTACAGTGTCGAAATCGTATTAACTAACCTGGGAAGGATCCATGAACATGACTGAACTCTGGAAAAAATTGTTGAAGCTATACCGCTTACTCAGTGACATTTTGTTGTCGTTGGATCTGGATGCCATGTAGAATCTAGGTTTTTTCTTTCCAGTTACAACAAATGCATATGAAACGGACAAACCTTTTCAACTCCAACTATGGAAAAGCAAAACGTCTGATGCACAAAACCAAATCTCTTTCCAAAGATATCGAAAAGACAGATAAAAAATTTGCCTTGCCGTCAATATTAATCGTTTCAGATTGATGCCCAACGTAATCATTTCAAAAAGATAAAGAAAAATAAATATTAATTGTGACAGTATTAAACAGTTCAGATTCATTCCCATCATATTGATTTAAAAAGGAAAAAAAATATATAATAGTAACTATCAAATATGATCAGCCTAAATACGTAATAAACGAAATAATATTTAAACATTATTATAATTATTAGATAATTCTATTTGATCTATACTATATGTTAAAAAAAACAAAATTGACAATATCACACAACAGAAAAAAAAAGAACCCGTGCGTAGGCACGATCTCATACTAGTTCATCTAATAAAAGGATAAAAAAGAGGAAAATTTTCACAAATGGTACTGTTAAAACAAATTAACTCAAAAGACTGGTTTGGATATTCAGTTTCAAAGAATTAAATTTTCATTTCCGTTTGACTGATAAATTTTAGTAAAGTTTTCATTACCAAATCAATCAAACAGAAGTGAGAATTTGACTCCCACCTTTAAACAATCCAAAACTTCTTCCCTCATTCCAAAAATTGAAAAAACAAATTAAAACATCCTTAAAATAATGTCCCTAAAAATCAAATTTTAACAAGGATTATCATAAGAAACAAAAATAGAAATTCAGCTTTTTAAAATCAAATTTAATGAAAAGCATGTTATAAAAAAAATTTAAACGTAACTCAATTATATAAAGTAAAAAATTATATTTAATAAATAATAAATTTTGTTTAAATAATTTTGTTTATAATTTTAATATCATGTCAAAAATTAAATTTTAAATTTAACTTAATCTATTACAAAATAGTTAACATGTTCTTAACAAATTTGGGGAAAAATTTCCTAAAAGTAGTAAAAGATTGCAGTTTTAAGAGCTCTGTAACCGACAATTACAGTTACCCATTTGATTTGACTATTTACCATACATCAATTTATTGAATCTTAAAGAAAGTTTGCCCATTTTTGATGTCTTTGTTGGAATAATTAATAAATGACAAAAAACCTCTGACTTTCTCTTCACCCTTCCCATGAAATTACCTAACCTCGAACTTTGTTCTTACTTCGCATATAATTTATCAGAAAAACCAGTGCATATTCAACAAGTGTCATTGCTGCCCCCTCAATCATGATTCATGCTCATTCAATATTCTTTCTTTCTAGGAAAAGAAAACTACAGTGGAAAAGCTTCCATTACAGTGATGCTCATAAAAAGTTTGGTTATGGTCACTGTGATGCGGTGAGGGGATTGATTTCTGCAATGGGCCTAAATATTTCGAATTTCAATGTAATAAATGGGCCTAACAAATAATAATGCAAGCCGAATTATTGTAAAAATTATCTTTTTTCATCAACAATATTACTTATGCATTTTCATTTAACCCTTTATTTACAAATGATGGAACTTTTCATAGACATAGATTTATCATTTATGGGCAAACGGTTAAATATATTAAGCAAAAATTGAGATTATTTTTTGAAATTTTGTTTTAAATTAGTTTTCAAATTTTAGAAATAAATAAAAAATATATAAATTTGATTTTCTTAATTAGATTTTATGACGTTTTAAACATATTTTATGATATTTTAACAATAGTTGATGATAATATTTGAATTAATATTATAGCGAAAATAAGTTAAACGATATAAACAACTTAAATATTATCATAAATCATATTTGAAACTTTATAAATATGTTTAAAATGTCAAATAAACTTAATAAAATTTGGTTAAAATGATTAAATTCACGTATTTTTAAAGTTGAAGACTAAATTGAGTCAAAGTTTCAAAAATAAACTATATTTAATTCTATAATTTACATACAATATTTTTTCTAATTTTGAAAAATTCAACAGCTCTGAAATGTTTTATTACCCTTTTCAGGTAATAACTTTATCAATTTCGTAAATTCACTATTTTTCTTAATTTAATGTAACATAATTCCTTTTTTTCTAGTTAAGATTCGTTCAGGAATCTGAAACCATGGGATATGGATTTTTCCTAATTTCTTTTATTCGTTTTTGGCAGCAGGGTTTTGTTGGCATACTATAACTTGAGTCATAAAGTAAAACATAGCCACGTATAACTACGTTACCCTATTCTTAATCATGTAAAAAAATGTTATTGCACACCTAAGTTAAAATTATTGGAATTGAATTCCTATAGTAAAATATTTTTTTTATAACTATTGTTTTAAAAACGAGTAACATGTAAACATGATTTTATTAAAGCTTAGTTCCAATTTTGATACTTATATTTTATAAATTCCGTAATTTTGATGAATATATGTTTTGCAACTTTAGTCTCTTAACAACTTAACTGTCCGTTATTTTGTTCAATTTTCATGTCAATTGTTCATATTCTTTTTACTATTTCGGACAAAACATGTAATTGGGTAAAACGTAGACACTGTGAAGTAAGAGAGGAAGAAATCTGTTGTTGAATATAATTTAATATATTTTGAAAACCAAAAAATTGAATAAAATTACGGAGAATTAGAAATTACCGGACTAAAATTACGTAAGAAAAAAATTGAAGACTGAAATTATGGATAGTTAAAAACGTTACATTATTGTTTGCCTTTTCGTAACAAATACATTATATGACAACACCCGGATTAAATATTGAAATCTGTTTATATCATTATCATTCAATTATAAGATACATATTTGACTTTAATATAATGATTAATTAAAAGCTATGTCTTTAAAAAAATTGTAAGAAATTGATTGTATAGAAAATTATTCAGCTTTCCTAAATATTAAATTATTTGTCTTGGATACTTATTGTTTTGAAATGGCAAGAAAGGAAAAGAACCCAGACATTTCATTAATGAATTTGCCAAATACCACCAAACTATGTGAAATGATAGTAACTTAGGGTTTGAGTCAAAATTAGAGTAATTCCTGTGGGCAGGCTCACCCATAGTTAATACACCCCCACACATGATCTAGAACTTTCTTCATGCTTCCACGTGTGATGATTTCAACACAACCCAAATCAAAGGTAAAATCCAAACATGGCATAGCATATTTCATGAAACCACCTTTGTAACATAGTTACACATAGCCCAAACACATGACTGCAACGAATTGTGACACTGCCACGTACCCTCTTTTGCATGGTTACACCAAATCTTATGCAGCCACGCCCATTCTCATCACCTATCCCTGTCACCTTCACTCTCTCTCTCTCTCCCTCTGCAACTATTCTCTCTCTCTTTCTCTCATAAACACCTCAACCACCCTATATAACTCACCCTTATTCTTATCTAACAATATCCATTTTCCACAAACACTCTTTTGTATTATTATTATTATTCGTTCACTGTTTCCTTTACTACAGTAAAATATGAGCACCATTTGTGCAGAGCACAAGTTCCAACTTCAACCCTCTCACCACCTTCTCTCCCTCAAAAAATCCCTCAGAGACATCGACATCCCGCCAAGGAAGCTTCTCACGCGCCGCTCCGCCGCCGACATGTTTTCCGACGACACCCTCCTGCACAAGTACCTGCCCCACATCGACTCCGACGACTCTGATGACGTCGGAGACCCTTACGCCTCCGACGAATTCCGCATGTTCGAGTTCAAGGTTCGTCGCTGCACTCGTAGCCGGAGCCACGACTGGACAGACTGCCCTTTTGCACACCCCGGCGAGAAGGCTCGCCGCCGCGATCCTCGCCGGTTTCACTACTCCGGGACGGTGTGCCCGGAGTACCGCCGCGGGCAGTGTAGCAGCGGCGATGCATGCGAGTTCTCCCATGGCGTGTTCGAGTGCTGGTTGCACCCTTCAAGGTATAGAACCGAGGCTTGCAAGGATGGGAAAAATTGCAAGCGAAAAGTTTGCTTTTTCGCCCACACCCCTCGCCAACTCAGGGTTTTGCCTCCCCAAGACAGTAACAAGAAGAAAAAGTGCAGCAACATGAGTCCTCATAATCATAACAATAACAACAATAACAGTAACCATTGTTGTTTGTTCTGTCATTGTTCATCCACTTGTTCACCAACTTCTACCTTGTTTGGCATGTCTCATTTTTCTCCACCTTTATCACCCTCTTCATCTTCCTCTTCTCCTTCCCTGCCTAGCCACCGCCATGGTGTTGTGAGCTACAAGGATGTGTTCTCCGAGCTCATGTGCGCCATGGAGGGTTTGAATTTTGGTGAGGCTTCATCTGTGTCTGCTTCAAAGCCTCACACTCTGTCTTGGCTTGATGTCTCCGAGGATCATAAACAGTTCAATGTTCATTCTCCAACCACAGCTACTTGTGGAAGCTTTTGTAATAGGAATGGAAGGTTTTTGAGGGAAGAAAGCGGAAGCTTTTCCATGAATGGAAATGGAAGATTTTTGAGGGAAGAAAGTGGGGTTGTTGATGATGTCATTGTCCCAGATCTGGCCTGGGTTAATGACTTGCTGATGTAGGTTATTATTGATCATTGATACGTGTTGAAGATGATGACAAAAGGTGCATGGTGGGATTTGTGACGAGGATTTACCAAGTGTAAATACATGTCGGAGCAAGCAACATATCCTTGGCTTCTATTGTTATTATTGTTAATTATTGTTTCGAGTACTTTCATTGCTTTCTGAATTTTGTTTAAGGTTGTCAAAATTAGTTCTGTAATTTTTGTGTCCATTGTAATAGATTTTCATCTTTTGTTCCGTGGATTATGTAGAAAGAAAAGGGAAACTCATTCATGCAATGCAATGTTGAACTTTTCTTTTCTGTTTTGGATTTTTCGCTGGCTTAATTATCTTACCACCACTGTGATAATTACGCCTGAATCTCATATAATTTATTTTTGTTCTGTTCTGTTGTGTTGGCCATTGGTGCCAAAGCAAATTCAGCAGATGCTTACACATGTCAAGCATGCAATGTTTATCGTGACAAAATTTAAGATATTCTCGGAAAATTTATTGTATGCGGTGCTGTATTTATCTGCTTTGATTCTGGGGTTAATAGAAAATTGTTCATACAGATAAAGATTTTTTCGTGAATCACGAGGAGCACCCGAATTAATGCAAGGAAATAATATTCATAAAGGAAAAGTGTGTGCGCTTTTTCTCTCTCCTTACGTTTTTACTTATGTTTTTTTTCATTATGATATTTTTACAAACTTTTTATAAAAAAGTTTACAATACATATCTTATTTTGATATTCTATAGTTTTTATAATCATATTTTGCGTAGACTTCAGTTGTGTAGTATATGTGTGTGAAGGTTGTCTCGCAATTATTTGATTACAAGGTTCAATGAACATATAATCACAACTCATTTGTTCTGTATAGAGTTTTTGGTGTAATGGGTAGTGACGAATAATTTCTCACCATATTCTATATTCTGAGCAATAGTTTGTTTATAGAAACAGTGCATAGTTGTCTTCTTCGTAAACAGCATGTAATGAAATTGGAGCCATGCTATTGTATATGACGATGAAAACAATAGAGTTATTCTAATGGAATACGTAAGTATTTTTGTTGCCAAATTCCTCCCTACAGAGATGTGCTTAGTTTCTTTCAATGTTGTGCGTTCTGAGTTGTTGTGATAAATTTGAGGAGGGAACTTTGCGTGAGACATTATCATAGGTTTCCATAGATGGTTCTATTTGTTCCATTTTAGGTTACACTGTCTAATTAATTGGTTTTTACTCATTCTTCAAATCCAGCATTATCTTTTTCTTATGCGTCATCCGAATGAGTCTTTTTGCTAATAGTAACTCAAGTCATTTTCACTAACATTAAGTTTATACTACTTTTACATGATTGAAGAACGAGGAAACCACACAACATATCACACTTAACCTAACACTTTCATTTTTCCAAATTTTAAGAAAGTGTAAGAAAACGAGTAGATACATTGTACTAGCTTTTAAAGAAGGTTTTTTTATAACTCTTTGCAACTAAAGATAAATGCTTGCTTCCTAAGTTTTTTGTCACAAGAAAAAAGTTACCACCAGCTTTGCTTTTCCTTTTTATGCTTTGACCAATAATAAGTTGTATTCAAAGAAAGTTCAAGATGTATAATGTTGGTGAATTTACATTAACTAACTGTATAAGCAAATTAAAGTACAAATTAAAGTACAAAAAGAGAAGTGATATTCGTTTTTCAAACGTACAAAGTTAACTGAATCATATATCTAAACCTAAATTGTAATAGTTGCTAAGTAGGGTTTTAACCATTAATGTGGGTATGATTTCAAAAGCTGGTAAATTGCGATAAGATTATATACATAAATAGTTAAAAGGTGTTTTGAATTGGCAAGTGAAATGTGCAGAAAAAAGAAAGTTGATGTTGAGAAACAATCCATTTGAAGAGGGTATGAATTGAATGAAGATCCAATTCGAGAAGTAGTTATAAAGTGAGATTAAATCCAAAAGGGATGGTGCAATTAACATAGGTTGGTGCTGGGTGAGATTTGTTTCCTAGGAGGTAAACTTATAAGAAGAGGGGGTGAAGGGAATTATGACCCATAAGGATATGTGTATGGAATAAGTGATTTTGGTGGGGTTTTGTGGTTAGGTATAGTGATTGCCATAAACTCAAACACACCTAATGGTGTGGGATGAGGGAGCACCCCATGCTAAAATGACACCTTTTGGAGTTTGAGGTCCCCTCTGTGCCCTTAACTTTGTGTCACAATTTCATGTTCCTTTAGAGAACAAAATTAAAGTGCAGCTTTTGTGGGACAAACACCCCATACTCTTGCCATGGTTGTCACTCTAGGAAAAGACTATGGCTGACACCTCTCAAATGGGTGCTACATTTCTTCTCTCATCTATTCAACATTTTTAACCAACTTCTGTAAATATTTTCCCTTCAGGATTCAAGCTTAACTCACCATTTATATATATTAAAAAATTATTTTATTTCTAGTTGACGTGGGATCCCAAACTTTTCTCATGCTAAGACATATACATTTTGAACGTAAGAATACATATTAGTGGGTGATCTTATAGCACTCTGATAACGGGTGATATAATAGATCTAACAAATTTTGGTAAAATAGACTTTAATTCATGACTTTAATATCATGTTAAGAAATGAACTTTAAACCTAATTCAATCTTACAAACCAACTTATAAGACGAGGTATTAAATTTACACCTATTATATATTATGAAATTGTTTTATCTTTAGTCAAGAAGAAATCTTCAACAAATTCTATAAAAATATTGTGTAAATTATAACTTAAATATACTTAAGAAAAGAAAAAACTAGGAGAGATTCTGAGTGTTCATGCACTTTGGCGCATTTGAATGAGTGATAGAGTTTGAATTGAATTTGTAGTTGAGATCTGGCTAGGGTTGTTTGGGAACATTATTGTATCTTTGGCTGAATAATGAGTTGTCCCCTTCCTAGTATGGCATTCAAATGGTCACCAAATTTGTATGCATCTATGCACACACACATGTCTCCATTGCACCTTCCACAACCTACAAAAGAATAAAGCTGCAGCATGAAATTTCCACGTCTTATCTTTTATTTAATAGCTTTGCCATAACCCTAGACCTTTTCTTCTTCTTCTGTCAAGAACCATAACCTGAGTTATTTATTTGCAATGTTAATGTGCTAAAGATATATATAAAGTTTTTCTTAGGTTAGACATATTCATTGTTAAGCTTAAATATCTTTTTGGTCCTCATTTTCGTAATGTTTGTTGCGGATGGTCCTGATTTTGACATAATGTTTAAAATGATCCTCATTTTTACCGAATGTTTAAAATGGTCCTCATTTTTGCAATTCGTGTTTTATTTGGTCATTTTCTGTAACGCCGTTTAAATCATTAACGAAACATTGTACAGGTACACGTAACACACTCTAATACAAACCGTGCCATCTGCACAATGTTCCGTTAATGATTTAAACGGCGTTACAGAAAAAGACCAAATAAAACACGAATTGCGAAAATGAGGACCATTTTAAACATTCGATAAAAATGATGACCATTTGAAACATTCTGTCAAAATGAGAACCATCCACGACAAACACTACGAAAATGAGGATCAAAAAGGTATTTAAGTCTCATGGTTATAAGAAAACCCTTTTACCCACAAATGTCAAAAAGCTTGAATAACCAACAAGAGTAATAGCATCTTCCTCACACTCATGCATGGTGTTTCACTATTGTGGTGTCCGTAAGGTATGGTCCTTTGATGGTACATACCATACAATTAGATTTTTTGAATAAAAAAAAAAACAATTCGTGGTTTTGATTTCGTTGCATTATATTTAAGAAGTAATTGTGTTTGAAATTGTTGAAATTGCATGTTGGTATTTATTGTTAAACATTTGTTGTGAGTTAGTTAACTGACTCAGAATTCACTAGAGTGTACTTGTACATTTCGCAAAGAGAAAATTATCTGAAATCAAGGTTTTACATTTTGAATTACCTAATCCAAAATGAGAAAGAGGAAAAAGAATAGGCCTTAGTGGAGAAAATGACCTACATTGGTCCACGTGCAATTACTTTTTGCAGCCCATGTTTCTTTCTACGCTTTCATGTAGGTGTCAAAAAGGCTTAAGAACTCTATGCTTTAGCTTTCTAGATTGTAAAATTTAGAAGGTTTAATTATATCTTTGGTCCCCATTTTCGACTCCAAATCTCAAATTGGTACCTGTATTTTTCGAAATCTCAAAATGGTCTCCTTTTTAGTTTAAAAGTCTCACTTTTGCCCTTTCCGTTAAGTCTGGGTTGACGGCGTTTGGTGAACAGTGACATGGCAAGGTTGACCAGTTATTGAACAGTGACTTGGCAGGAAAACAGTGACGTGGAATGGGCATGTGTAACTAAATTAGGTTTAGGGTAATTTAAAATGTTAAATTAGGGTTTAGGGTTTTTATAATTTAAGGTGGGATAATTATTTTTCAAAAAAATCAGAATTGTGAAATTAGGTTTAGGGTTTTTAAAAAAGAAAGCTCGGGAGAATTTGGGGAAACTGTGGTGGAAGTTGTGGAGTGCGATCCGTCTCATTCTCCATCGTCATCACGCGTGCAATCTGAGGTTATTGACTTGATATCAGCGTGAATTTGAATGATTAAATGCAAAGATTGGGATTGCGCGCATACAATACACATGCTAATCAAATTCAAACGTGTG
>Ga0209589_1013831_pt1 | contig 10371 bp, 2 predicted proteins | sample CowpeawhiteBW_FD_187525 | JGI IMG/M metagenome (GOLD analysis project Ga0209589, IMG submission 187525) | Root nodule microbial communities of legume samples collected from California USA - Cow pea white BW (SPAdes) (version 2) | ecosystem: Host-associated > Plants > Roots > Nodule | place: USA...
AGAAAAAGAATATATATATATATATATATATATATATATATATATATATATATATATATAAATAATGGGGTAAATAAAAAATAGTAATTTTACTTCATCCAAAAATCCACCAAAGCATTTTTCGAAAAGAAAAACAATTTACTGAAGTTGAGAACTTTCAAACGCACGCAACATACTATGTTTTTCTTATAATAGAAATAGTTGTAAGATTCTATTTAATTCTCTCCGAGAATTAAATTACTTTCTCATAAGTTTATTAAAATGAGTCAATCCTACTCATATAAGTTGACTTACTGTATATTGAGTTAAAAAATGTCGGCTTAATCCGATTTACTTTTTAATGAGTTAAAATTTTGTAATCCAGTTAGACATACTATGAATTGGTAAGTTACTGAATTGATTTATTTATGAATATTTTTTTTAATTTATTTTACATATTTATTGGATTACAATGAAGGTGAATTGACTTAATTAATTTTTTAATTTTTTTAAAATAGTGGAATCAAAGTGTAAACCTAATTCTAGAAATATTATTATAAAGATAATAGTTAAAAATTAAAGTATCAACGTATATAACTTGACAAACAAATTAATTAAACATTCAAACTATTTAATTATTATTGAGCAATATTCTAACATTTTAAAATATGAAATTGTGAACCTATATAATTAAAATTAGTAAATAATTACAAAAAAATAATAATAATAAAAAAATATTGGTGGGTTAAGTGGGTCAATCCACCTTCAACCCGACTTGAACCCATTTAATCCGTGAGTTAAGTGAGTCGGATTTAGTTCAACTCATTTTTTTAAAAAATGGATTTTTCTCAACCCAACCCGGCTCGAACCCATTATGAGGTGAGTTGTGTTGACTCACGAGTTGGAACCTATTTTGACATCTATTCCCATTATAAAGTCAATGGTAGATTCATTTATCATTAAAGCAACCTACAAAATATTAATGTTGTGATTGTTTGGAGCTACAGAGATTTCACATGAGCACAAATTTGTAAAAGAAGATAAAAAATCAACAACACTATTCAACACGAAAACGATACAATTTTTTTAGAAAACTTTCTTCTCATCCATCTGAAGATACGCAAGAAGGACAGACACGTATAATGTACAATAAACATTCGATTAAGTCCACACTCATTTAAGTCTTTGTCCCACATAAATCCGCATTTAGAAAGGAAAAATTCTCTGATCAATAATTGTGACTTTATTTTTAGAAAAAAATAATGTATAATCGTGTGAAAAATTTTTTTTATTCGTTCACATGTGATTGTTGATTGACCATTTTGTAAAATGCAACGAAGGTATCACATGTGATTGTTGATTGACCATTTTGTAAAATGCAACGAAGGTGAAGAGAGAGAGATAGAGAGAGAGATCCATTTTATCTATTATATATCTCATAATTTTATAACTCGTACAAATTTTCAACACTCACAATAATTGTATGACTCAAAATATTTCATATTGTAATTATATGACTCTAAAAATTTCAAAAGTCCGCATCAAAGTAACTCTTGAGATCAAAATGAAGACTTTAGCAAATATATATATAATTTTATGAAAATAACATAATATAATAAAAGATAAAATGTAATAAAATATTTATTCTTTATCCTAGTATAATAAATACTTATAATATATTAATAAAAATTAATTTTAAGAATATATTTAATTAATTAATTTTATTAAAAAAACAATATTTATCAATCCATCGAATAATTTACAAACTTTAATAAAATTTCTCTTCATTTCTCATTATGTTTCTCTTAATCCAAACAACTTCATTTTTACCTCTTTTTCCCCCTCAAAAAATTCACTTATTTTTGCTCCCTTAAATCCATATTTCAATCCAAATATACGTGTTCTTTTGAAATTTCGACAGGCTTCAACCCCACAACTACATGTTTCGTCTCTACCTGGGTCGCTACAACCATTTACAGCGGGGTTCATCTTCCTCTTCGTTCTCAGCACCAATGCACAACCATTTTAAATACTAGTGAACTTCTTCCATCATCAACATCTATGGTTGGAGCTTTATGATGTCGCCTTCTTCGTTCGTTCCTCACCAATTTTTCGCGAAGCTGTTAGCTCGCAACCATTGCATGAACTTGCTGGAAGCTTGAAGCCCTAGTCACCTCCACCATAAGCTTAGCATTTGATTGCACTACACTAGCTAAGGGAGGTTGTTGCACACATCGGCTCGTACATATTCCTTTTTCTTCTTCTTTTTCTCAAGAAAATTTAAACACTTTGAAATACACATCATTTTTTTATATTTAGTTAAAGGTACCTTCAGGCGGACGTTGTAGGTGCTATTGTTCTCCCTACAACATAAAAGACTCTCATATTCAAAATCCAGATTTTATATACCATGCTTTATAATTATGGCTTTTTCATAATTTTCTATAATAAATTATGACTCAGAAAAAAAGTATTTTATTTTAAAATACTTTTATTTTTTTTCAAGTTAGTCTTCCAGTTGCGATTTAGGTTGCAACAAGTGAGTGTGGGTAGTTTTGATGAGCAAAACAGTTGGACTGATGGGGTGCTTTTAGGAGTGGTGAGTGTGGTTTTTTTGTGAGATACCCTTGTGTTTTATCGTGGTTGTGGATGATTTTGGGTGTTTTTCGACTAAACATCAAAGGTGGAATCCCTAGGGTATGTGGTCTGGTGGTTAGACGGGTTGTATTTAGCAACTTTACGGGTGTAGTGTTGAATTTTTCAAAAATCGGGAAGTGGTTGGAGGGTGGAATGTTAACGAGTAACATGGGATTGACTGTGGCGAAGAGTCACCCAACTGAGAGGCATATGTGTGTGGTGCCAGACAAGAGGTCAAGATCAGAAAATGTAGAGTGAGATATAATTGGAGATCGTGGTAGGGGATGTAAAGGAGGTGGAGGGTTTGGTAGGCATAGAGTTTATGCAAGAGTGTTGAAGCTAGCTAAGTTGAGCAACAAAGGTCTGGTGCTGATATGCAAGAACATGTGCTACTCAACAAAATTTCTATTGTTTCTTTTGGTTTTCGATGGCAGAGTATAATGGAAGATAGGTTGCATTGTCGTGTTTGTTCCATGTTAGTTCCTGTTCGAAAGGGGATTGATATAGCACACATGTCCGTCATTAGAAGTTCCGTTGCTACAAAGAACTATTCAAATTAAACTGAATTATAATTTTGTGAGATTATGTATAAAAAAAACTAGATAAAATTATTTTTCTTATATGAATATCTTATTTTTATTTAAAATAAAAGTTGAAGGGTGAAAAATATTATGTCAACTAATTATTATTGGGCAATCCCACGCTCGTCGTTATCATTCCCCACTCTGACTATATATTCATGGTTAGTTGTGCTTTCCACACTCGATTCCTAAAACATTTGACATTGCACTTGTAAAGTGGCTCTATACATTCAGTCTGACCACTTGTCGCAACTGAAATTGCGACGGGATGTCGAAACAAAAATAAAATTATGAAAAAAGAACAACTTAGAGTCACTACCATTGTTTATTCTGAAAAACTGTGAAAAAACCACAAAAATAAAACAAGGTTTGCGAAAACCAGATTTTAGATCCGAGAGTTAGTTACGCGTACGAAAGTTGTTACAATCCCACAACATCCTTCCTAACCTTTAATTTAATATGCAAACTGATGTGATTTTTCTAAATGTTTATTTTCCCTATGAAATGAGAAGAAAATACAGTATGAAGGATATATATATATATATATATATATATATATATATATATATATATATATATATATTCTTTTCTATTTTTGTGTCCGACAAAGATGTATCTCGTTCCTACGTATTTTCATTCATAATGAAAAATCAAAGATCACGTAGTTCTTAACGAAAACCTTTTGAGAAATTGTTGATTTGATTTTTTATAATTTTGGAAACTCTTTTATGTTTTTCTTTGTAATTTGAATTATTTGGAAATTAGTGTCACACGACGGGAACGACCGGAAAGATACAAAAAAGTAAACAAAGAAAATTATGGTTAACTCTTGTTTTAGGAATTCCAATTAAGGGGTGTTATACCTTTTCCTTGTTATTACTTGATTGTGTGTAGAGCAATGGTTGCAAATTGATATATGGGGTGATGAAGTGTGTTTCTACTATGTTAAGTTCAACGGCCTCGGTGAATGTTTTTCCTCAAATGAACTTATGTGCACGTTGGCGCTGAGCGCATAAAAAATTGTCATCGAACGCACTTCGTTGTAGATGAGAAAAAACAGTGTTGAGTGTTACTTTTTCAATGCTCCTTTATTTGCTACTTAAAATGATGCTAATAACATTTCCTTTATCTATGGGTTGATTTGAGATTTCATCAATTTTAGATATGTAGGGAAAATATTGATTTCATCTCCATATCAATGATGAAATTCTATGATGTTAATGCTTTCAAAAGTAAAATTCAATTCAAATATTAAACCAATCATTGCAAAGACATAAAAGATAGAAATGAAACTAGGTTCACAAACAAAGAAAATATAAGTTAGAAATAATAGAAAGAGTGATTGAAGCTAAAAATCAACTACTTTAATGCAATACTCAGAATATGTTGTATCTTCTTCCCACCACCTTCATCATCTCAGCATATCAATTCAATGAAAATGGGAATGGTGATGAGAGATAACGATCGTATGAAAGTAAGTGATAATAGATATTTTATTCTTTAATTTCCTTATAACTTTGTTTTGATTTTTGGTGGTGAATGTAAAGTTACCTTAAATTAAAATTTTGATATAATATTGACAAATCGTGATCTAATACTTCTCGAAAAAGATTGTAAAGGTTTGAAATAGTTTTGAGTTAAAATTTTATTTTGGTTTATGCTTTGACGAGTGACTCATTACCTGTTTATTCTCTCATGGATTTATTGTTTGTACATAAGTTTTTTGAGATGTATATGATGCTAGATAGTTGTTATATATAAAGATTAAATGTATATCAAAACTATTTTATTCCACCTATTAATTAATATACAAATATTAGTTATACTTTACTATTAAATTATTAAATAAGCATTTGTATAATTTATTTAAACTTTTGTTTAAAAATAAGATAAGTGTTGCATCTCAATGAAGCTTTACAAATTTTATATGTAATATTATATAATAGTTGTATTATCATAATTTTACATCATGTTTTAGGTAACATTTATGTAACTTTATGAGGAAACAATAACATAAGGTATTTGGTGATTAAATAATCTATGATTATATACATTTTAATTATTAATATTAGTGAAATATATATATTATATACGTATTCAATTTTTTATAAAAATAAAAAATAATAAAATTATAATTATAAAATTTAATATAGATAATTTTATAATTCAAGTGTAGATAACTTTTATTTATTTTTTAGATTATTTATTTAATAATAAAAAAAGTCAAATTAAAAAAAGGATTAAATTAAAAAAATCAATTTTAAAAATTGATAACTTGAAGGATAAAATTAATAAAAATTGTAAAAAAAAACTCTTATATATATATATATATATATATATATATATATATATATATATATATATATATATATATATATATATATATAGATAGATAGATAGATATAAATATTGAACTATGTAATATCATTTTTATGAATCAAATAGAATAACTGATTGAGATATGTATAAATTTATTTAAAGTATCTTTATATTCTGTTATAGTTTTATCAATTATTTACTTAAATTAATAAGTATATAATTATTATAAATTAAAAGATTTGATCAAGATATTATTTATTTATTTAAAGTATTAATTTCATACTTTATTTTTAAGCATTAATATTTATAAATGAAGTAAATAATTTATATATTATTTTTTTTGAATTTCAAAAATAATATGACAATAAAAATCATTCAGAACAAAAATTATTTAATTTTATAATTACTTTTTTATAACAACTATTTTATAATTTATTAATATATTTTTTTCAATAGATCAAAATTATTTTTGTAACTTAACAAAACTCTTGATATAGTAAAAAAAAAAAAGTAGACAAACTTGCGCATATTAAATATAATTTTACTAGTATACATTAAAAAAATATATAAAAAGAGTTTTGTTGACATTTTCTTTTTTCAAACAAAATTGCTGAAGAAGACTTATAAATGTAATTTCACAGAAAAGATTGGTTGGGTGATTTTTATAAGAAATTACTTGTAAATTTAAAATTCTTTAATTACATGTTTAAACTTGTTGTTCATCAAGTTAATATTTTAAGATTTTTTTTTGTTATATATATATTAGGAAAAATTTTCAAATTTTCTCACTCTAAAGTAAACTATATATGTCTAAAAAAGTTACCTACATATGTAGGATAAACTATAAGAAACTTATTTCTTGTCAATTTTATAAAAAAAAAATTATAAAAAGAATCCTAAAAAATAAATGTAGCATTTTAATAATAAGCATTAATATTATTGTTTCTCTCTTGTTTCTAGTCATAGATATACATCACTGAAATTCTGAGCATGATAGTGACTGTGTGGCATCATCAAAGTTACCAAAATTCTGTTAGTTAGAAAATAACATATGGTTTAAAATCTCTTTTAAAGTTCTACACACTGATATAGAAATTACTGACTGGATTTGTATTGATTCACTAACATATAAATATATGTGGTTACTCCAAACTAACAAAATTATTTAAAATACGTCTTAGAAATAATCTTCTTTAAAAGTTTTAAACTTTTTATTCTTAGATGTGCATAGTCTATCCAGTAATTTAATTTTGTAAATTTGAAAAGCTTGAACCTTAAAAGAACAAATTGCATGTATGGTAGTTTATCGAAGAAGTGAAAATGAAAAGTTGAAGCATTTTGAGTGGCGACAAAGTGCGGAATCCAATGCCACTATTGATGCTTTGAGGGAGGGCCCTTGCGCACTTCTTTTTCTTCGGCCATAACCCATTTCGTGGGATCCACAAACCGACCCTCAAGTTTTTTGACGCTGGCTCACTTCACTCTCCGCATTTTTCAATTTCCAATGATGTTGTAGTGTTTGCTTAGATGTCTGCAACAAAGAAGGTGTCATTTTCACCTCATCTTTTTCCTCTTCGGAGAAGGTCCACACCACGATTAGCCACTGACTCAGTGCCTACGGGTTACATCTGTTTTGACGGCGACACACCATCTGGAGCCACGTTACAATGTCTTTCAACACACCTCATCTCTCTCTTTCATCTACAAAAACACAACTAAAAACAAAAAGTTTTGGAACAACTAATAGAATAATACTATTGTATAGTTCTTAATGAAAATATATTAAGAAAATATGAAGTAACTTTTTATTGCCTAGTCTATTGGTCATATATAACAAATTAGACCACCTTATTATATAGGTTGGTAGTGTTGGATAAAACCTATGATCGGAATTAGCGGCTTCATGAGGATGTTATTGGGTTGCGTGTTGTCTTGGAACCTTCTTTCTGTTGGGTCAAGCTACCTAGCTTCCTTCGTTTGCAAGTCGCAAATGGCGTGACAAGCTTGGAATCGTGAACGAGAATGATAGTTTTTTGGCTCCGAGTGCCCCAACTATGACAAAAGTCCATGCACTTAATAATTATCTTCTGATCCCGAGCAAGTGAGAGAAAAGAAGAGAGATAGGTCAAGATTGTTACACTCAGAATTTGTAGGGCGAAGTAGTGGATAATTAGGAACAAAGTTGTGTTTTCTTATCATGTACACTTTTGTGGAATATAGAATGTGCATGTCTAATTGATTTCCAACATGTATTTTAGTGTGTTTGGACAAACTAACTAGAAAGACATGGGAATAGGTTTTGTGTTATTATTTTTTTTTAGAATTAAGACATTGACATAGGAATAAAATATGGTGCTCCCCACCACCAGTGTTTGTATTATGGTCCAAATAAAGGACGAAAATGGGAAGTGTAATTTTGATTTTAAGCCCGCTTGTTTGGGGACATGGGTGGTTCATGTATTGACATTTCGAAATGTTCTTTCCTTGTCCCCTACACTGCTTTGGCCTTTCCTCTTGGTCCTTTTCATTTTGGTTTGCAGAGTTTTTCTCTTAGATTTTGGACCACTCCAACAGAATGAAAGCCCGTCGTGGTTATGCCATCGCTGCAGCAGCACTTGTTGCAACTAACGTTGGAGAAGATGATGGAAAAGTTCGCGTAAGGATGATCATGATTATATTATAACATCGTTGGAGAAACCTCAGTGCAATGTCACTTCTTTCTCTTTACAAATGCAAATCCCTTGTACTTTACAAAAGCATATGACGCGGTTTAATTCTCTAAAGTCAGAACAATAGATATACAACAAAAGTTTATACTATAGAGGACTATATCATTCATCACTTTACCATGATGTTTATAACCAATTAAACTTGATTGAATATGAAATTTAAAAAATCTTCAATAAAAGTTGAAAGGTGTTTGACACAAATACCACAAGAAAATTTTCTTAAAAACAAAACTTCATATATTATATTTTCTAACCTGAAGAAAAACAATACATTAATTATTAGAAATAACATATGAACGCGTAAAAAATGCAGACATATTAAAATGAACTTATGAAATTACAAAATCCCCAACGAAATAAATACCAGATAACAAAATCACGTTTTGCCCATCTCCTCGTCAATAGATTCATTGTGGTTCTGACGCAGAGTTGTTCTAGTGTGGCGTGGCTCTTGTAGACTTCATTCTCGTCACTCTTGGGAGGTTTATGGGAAGGAAAAATGGAGACAGGAACACTTAGGTTCACAGAAGGGAGAGGAGATGGAAGACTAGGAAAAAAAGTGAAGTTGGGTTGCACGAGGAAGAAGGAAAAGAACACGATTTAGAAAGTTTCAGAATAGAAGTTGTGATTATTGGGAAGAAAAATTAATGTGTCTTAAATTAAAAATAAGAAAAGAAGAGATTAAAAAGAAAATTATTAAGTTCCGATTATAATGTGGGAATCTGATTTTGACCATTGAGAACAATTTTTTATTGTTTCCACAATATAAAGAGGGTGTACGTCGTAAAAGAATTTCAACATTCTTTCTATCTTCCAATGTTCTTTTAAAATTTTTTTATTTATTTATAGAATACCAATAATTTGTTTATTATTATTATAATAGTTTTTCATCTTTACGCATTTATTTAAATAAGTAATTGAAATTATTTTTAAATTAAAATACTATTATAGATTATCAATTATTGAAGTAATCATTTTTTAAAATTAATTAAATTTTAATTAGAAAGTATAATAAAATAATCAATTTTTTATTGATAACTATTATTTTATATCATAATAAAGTGTAAATATAAAATAATGTACTGTTTGAATATAATATAATATAATAGGACATTTTTCACATTTTTTAAGTGAAAAATAATTCATGTGAATTGTTTTTAATAGAGATATTATATCTATTAAAAAAATATGAATAATGAAAGGAGAAAAGATTGAGGTCCAAATTGGAAGGAGTAACTGTGTAGTAATTGGTTCTCCCACAAAAATATTTTTTTCATTCTTTTGCAAAAATCCATTGTTTGTGATGTTTATATCTCATAGACATTAGTAGTTCGGACGAGTTTTGTTTGTGGTGTTCATTTCTTGTATGGTGCATCAAAGCATGTTTGGAGACTACTTAACACCATTTAGGATATGTACGAGATTACTATGAGTTGCTTTGTGATCTTGTCCCATTTAGACACTATTGTAAACATTATGTGTGAGGGGTCATGGTTTTGAATACGAAAGATGTGTGTTATTTTGTTGCACAAAGTTAAATGACCTTTGTCCTCTCCAACATTGTTACTACGTACCATCTACAGTTTTCACATTCTCTCGTGACCACTAAGTTCATCCGTACAACTTAGGACTGTTTTACCATCAACACCAATGACTTAATCTGTTCACATAAAAGAAAGAAAAAAAATAATTAACTCTTCACGTAAAAGAAAGAAAAAAAACTAATCGGGGGTCGTCACCGATATTTACTTGAAAAACATCGAAAAGATCATTAGAAAAGATTGATATATGAGAAATTATATTTTTTAGCTCATGATTCTATTCGTACAGGGAATGTGTTACTGCATGACAATATCCATCATAAAGATAGTTACTTATAATTACTTAAGCATATTATTTATATTTCTTAAAATATTTTGTTCACAATAATAATTAAAACATTATTTTGAACAAAACAAAATCTATATTTTATTATTTTAAAAAATTAGGTATCATTATTATTGTTATTATTATGTAGAATTATATATATATATATATATATATATATATATATATATATATATATATATATATATATATATATATATATATATATATATTGTCCTGGACCAGAGGAAGTCAGTTTA
>Ga0209589_1013836_pt1 | contig 10368 bp, 6 predicted proteins | sample CowpeawhiteBW_FD_187525 | JGI IMG/M metagenome (GOLD analysis project Ga0209589, IMG submission 187525) | Root nodule microbial communities of legume samples collected from California USA - Cow pea white BW (SPAdes) (version 2) | ecosystem: Host-associated > Plants > Roots > Nodule | place: USA...
TTTTTTTTTTTTTTTTTTTTTTTTTTTTTTTTTTTTTTTTTTTTTTTTTTTTTTTTTTTTTTCAATCATATCTCTCATGATTCGTGATTCATTACTCAAGTATTTTGTTATTTTTTTACATTGTTTTCATCTGACCTCATGTTGTGCTTTTTTGGATTTTTAGGGTTTTCAGATGCTATGGTTTCTAAGTTTTAATCTCTCCATATGCTCTTTTCACGATTTTCGTTGTTATTCTCATAGTTTAATCTGTGTGTCACTTATTTTGCTATCTGTTTTGTTATTGTTTTTTTCTTTTACAATCCATTTCTCATATTTCATTGATGATTTTTTTTGTTATTTTTGTACACATCCAACTTCATATCTTCATTTTAGGGTTTTCAGATTACATTGTTTTCAAGTTTTGTTCTCTCAATCTTCTCTTCTCGATGTTTCCATAGTGATTTGTTATTTTCGTCTTTGTCTTTCATTTTATTCTTTTCTTTCTTAAATTTTTTATCTATAGAATTGGTCAATAATAATTTTTTTTTTTAGTGTTTTAAGGTTTGTTATTAGAAATGCAAAGAATTAAAAGTAACAAAGAATTATAGTTATTTTATCTTTGTTCTATCTTTAATTTATATGATTAAACAACAATTATATATATTATTAAAAAATTTCAAAATAGTCGGGTAAAATACTACTCATACATTACGACAAACATTTGCAATTTAGTTCAACGTGTGGTTTTTATTCAATTCAAAACATTGATAACTAAAGTGATATACTTAAAAAAATGGACCTATAGTTTTGCAGTGGTCCAACTATATCCAGTGCATAGTTTGTGCAAGTGCATGACAGAAATCATCATAAATTTGTGGACAAAAGAGACCAACTGCTAATCAAATGGAGGAAACAGGAATGAAGGATTAGAAGAGTGTTTGAATTATGGATGAGCAGAGTGTGAAGTGTGAAATGTGAATGAATAAAATAAAGAGAATGGATGAAAATGGTGGAGATGGACCACACTGTAATAAGGACATAGCTTTGATTTGGAAAGCAAAAGGCAAAGAGGAAGGGGCAGCTTTCAATGGCCTTGGAATGGGAATGACACACACCCCACCATGTGAAACTGGAACCAACTAATTACCAAAACTAACTCTCTTTTCCTAACCTTTTTGTACCTTGCAAACCAACATTTACCAATCAAAAAAACTCAACCCTTTCTCATCACCTCCAAAAATCAAATGATGCTTACATCTGAAAAAGTGTGCATGTTTTCAAGAGACAAAGGGGGTGTTGGTTCACGAGAGAGCACGAGAAGAAGCTCCAAATGCTACTATCCAGAGGCCACAGCCTCAAAACAAAGAGAAAAGGGTAAATTAAAAGCTGCCCATGTCATCACAATCCCGAAAAAGCATCCAGATATTGACCGACCATCATATGCATCTTTACTATACCAAAAAAATGAAGAGGTAAAGAACCATTGGTACGTCACAAATGAGATACTAGTAATAGGTAAAAATAGAAACAAAAAACAGAAGCTGAATAACTACTCACGATGTGATTTTGGTGCTTAGTTTCAGTACTGTCAAAGGACAAAATTGTGATATGATGTAATGCAACTACAATACTTCTGCATATAGTATTCTTTATACCAGAACTTTGGTTTAGCAGGTCTAAATTACTAAAAGGTATTCATTCGTTTGGTATTGTAGAAAGCCACTGTGCTCGTAGGGTCCTGCTGGTTCAGTGGGGGAAAACAACTCATTGGAAAATACATGTTGTTGCTACCCATGCAACATAATTGCAATTTCAGTTCTGCACATGCCTCAATTCAGGGCTCAGGAACCCCATTTCTTGCATATATGTCAATTTCCTCTAATCTCATATCTTCATTCATTTCTGCTCTACTTTACATCATGATCAGTGCATCTACCTAATAATTCAATTTTAGTTTCTCCCACTTCTCAATGGATTATGTTTTGCAAGATCAACTAGTAATAATAATCATTGATCATCATTTTCAATTTCAATTTCACTGTTGAACCTAAACAAAAGAGAATTACTGTCTAACCCTTCTACATGTTAGTCAAGAATTTCTTTTCCACTCATGCTAGTGCAGAATGTCATTAAATTATATGCAAAAGCAGAGCATTGCATTGCTACCTTTGAGTAGGCACGAAGTGAAATTCAAGAAAGCAGAGAAAGTTGAAAATACCTTAGCTTTGAAGAGAAAATATCCTGTGCACTTCAACTCAGTGGAGGGGTAACCTATATGAAAAATGGGAAATAGCAATAGCATTATAGATTGATCGATGTAGTGTTAATTCAGTCAAATAAATTACGCAATCATTCCACTGATATCAAAGAATATGCTTATATACAAATTGGTCAATTATTATCACAGCTGATTACTTTTTTGTTCAAGCAATCAAACATGAGTTGAACAGCGAAAACGCCAAAACATTGAACATGATGCACATGGATTGGTAATTAATGCACATATATCGGTTTTAAAGTACTTAAACCTGTCATTAGTATTTTCCTTCCTAATGCTTGTGGTATTTTATATTTATGTGTTGAAAAAAGACACGAGTTCAGATCTAAGGATCAGCACGTTATCACCTCGATGTGATGTATTAAAGGAGTTAAATCACAATCGATTCCTGCTTCTTATGGACCCATATAATTGACGAAACCTAAAAACCAAAAAAGCTGAATACGAAACTGACCCCTCAAAGTATCAGTGCTGGACTCTTGCTTTTGTAATCTAATCACTTTCACATCAACCCTTATACAATTCAATTATAAAAATTGCATCTTTCATCTCCCAAAAACACCCTAATACATTTCTCAAATTTAAATAGCCTTCACTTGGTACAGAACATTTATATTTTTTCCAGTTTATAAATGTCTTTGTTCATTTAACTACAGGTAAATTTCTGACATATATATATATATATATATATATATATATATATATATATATATATATATATATATATATATATGCAGGCATGAAGTAATCATGATTTCCAAGCATCAGACTGAGAAATATTTACAGTGTGAGTAGAACACAAGTGTAGTAGGCACATGCATCATCAAATCCCAATGCCTATTCACCACTTTGACTTATGTATATGATAATTAATGGTTATGGACCAGTTGCAGTGCTTGATATTAAAACCTATACTGCCAGAAAATGATGTGTCTCTGTGGATCATGCATGGATCCTGCATAACCAAAATATCATACAGTTATTATTAGTTGGAAATTTGAATAAGACGGTTTGCCAAACCTTTGATTACCTCTCATAATGCACTAAATAGTGTTATGTACAGGGAGTAGTGTGTTTGTTAATAGATAGTTGATTATAGCAAGATTAAATACTAAGCATGTATCTGGTAACAAACATTTTTAGTTTAAAGCCTCATCATTAAGTTAATTAAATTATTACAAATTATCTGGTGAATTGAGCTCATAAATGTGGTACCGGATTCAGGTAATGATTGTATGGAAGTGGTTGATTAAAACAGTGAACAGGGGACCAATGCATCCTTTATGACTTGAAAATGGTAATTGTTTGCATATACAGAGACTTGTGTTGTTGCTCAACATGACGAGAGTTTTGTACAGAGGATTGTAATGACATTGGATCAGCAAGTTTCAGAAAAATATAGTGCTCTATAGAAATGAATTGCATTACCCTTATTTAACTTTAAAGAATGTATAAAGAGGCTTAAGTTACCTAAACATGACATAAACTAAATGTAAAGAAATTATGATATCAGGGAGTAGTGGTATTAGAGTGGAAAACTAGATGATAGCAATATTATAAGTTATTTATTAATTAATTTTAGGTTAATATTTAAATAACTTAGTGAATGTTGCCCTTTTCACTCTATTTTATTTTTTAGTGTTTAGAAATTTGTTATTTTTTATTTTACCTATTATACTATTTTAATTTAATTTCTATAATTTTTTTGTTTTATTACATGATAACAATATTTACAGATATGATAATTTTTATAACATCATTATTTATTAAGCTGACATTTTTTTAGGACATGAGATGTAATCATATTATTATTATTATTACTATTATTATTATTATTATTATTACATAGTGATGATGTCATTCTATAATATAAAAGGGAGTTTTGTCATTACATAAGGAATATGTGTAATAAAACATATTCTACAAGTTTCATTATAAAATAAAGCACTTATTCAAGAAAGGTAAATTGCATTAACCTCAATTAGATTTCTCGAACATAGTTGACTGTGTTTAAAATATAAAATCTATCAAACTATTTCATTAGTGTATTGTATGTGATGTGTATAACTAATGAAAGTTTTTTTCTTTTTGTTCTTTTAAAAAATTAGTTTATCATTTTTCGATGTGATAAATTTTTTATATTTTTAATATACCTAATACTTTCTAGGTTTTTATTACTTTAAAATTAAATTAGAGATGAGTTGATAGCAAGATATGGAAAAAATACAAAGTATCTTCCGAGACTAATTAAAATTTATACTACAAAAAGTATTTGAATAGAAAAATGGGGGGAAAATATGATGAATTAACCCAATTCTGGCAACAAGTCCAGAGCAAAGGGTCATGGTCATGTGTTTCTGAATTTTCTTTTGGGCTGACCAATAAAAAGCTTCACTTTTACAGTTGACCCAATCAAGTTTCTCTCTTTCTTTTTGGGGTTTCTGCTCTTTTTTGTTTTCTTGACTTAGAAAAGTCACCACCCACCATTTCTCCCGAATAGTGCTTCCTTATACAAAATTTTAATTATTTTTATGAAATTTTTATATAGACTAAATATAAAACTAATTTACAAAATAAAAATTTACTTTTGTAATACTGAATTCAATTTAAAATTTATTTTTTAACATAATATTAAAATTATGAATTAAAATATATATTAAAATTTTTTATTATTTATTATACTGATATCAAAACATTGATTAATATCTAATCTTACTCAAATAATATATATATATATATATATATATATATATATTAAAATATAAAATAATTTTATGAATTGAATTAGATTTAAAATACATTTTTTAATATTTCCTTTCAAAATACATTTTCCATTGCACTTAAATTATTTAAATAATAATAAAAGACAGACGTAGTCATCGATTACATATTTGCAAATTCATGTTGCCTTTGATGGGCTAATGCTCATTAATCATTAATGTTAAGCAAGAAACTAACGTGATTTCTTGGATGTCCATTCTTTACGAACAAGGAACTAATACATATCTTCTTCTGGTTCCTGTCATTTAAGTTAAATTTATTGTCATGTTACAATTATAATTACATATTATATTACATTACATGTTAGTAAAATTAAAAGATAAATATACACAATTTAAATAAGTCCATAAACTCATTTTTAATTTTAATCATTCAAACATGAATATTTGAATATGTTTTTTAATTATTTTCTAAAAGGAAATTCTGTAAGATGTAATAAAAATGACAGATAATTTGCCAAGTAACAAAATTTCAACCAATTTGCCGCCAAATTGGACAAATGGATAATGAACAAAGTTAATTATGCAAACTGGAATGATTGAGTATGGAAAGAACATCACCTAACAGCTCTCAAAACAAACTTCATCAGCAAAACTCCGAAACTAACTAATGCAACGACTATGATACCAAAAACAGGTGCGTATTCAACCTTGAGTTTCCAAATGGTGGGCGTGTCTCAGCTGTTCGAGTTCTACTGTGAGAGAATCCGCTTCTTACTTATTCAAAGAATTAATAGAATTGAAAACAAATTTCAGTAAATGAAATCCATGATCAACGAGCTCTGCCACGTTGCCAATGCAAGACTCTGAAAGTAATGAGTTCCCTCATATGCTACTCGAGTCCCTTCCAAAAATAAAACGTCTTGTCCAGTCTGAAACTACCAATGCTTTTGTGCGCCAGCTTACTTGCTTGCTGTTCAAAGGATTGACTGAATCTAAATAACTTGCAAATAATAATGTCCCCAAAATTGAGGCAAATATCAAAATGCTAGAGGAGCACAGTACCTTGCATAGACAGAATACCACAGCCATTGACTGCTATGACCAATTGAAACCCAATCTCCAGGAAGCTGGGCTGCTGTCTTCTCTCCTCCCAAAGGAGCGAATTGACCCAAATGCTTGTACCTTGGGTAGGAATGGACAACGTGCTAATCAGTAAAACATTGATAAATGGAAAACCTTGACATCTGAATCAATGTAAACATAATATTGCGCAAGCGCAAACGCAAACGGTGGGAGCTTGGGAGTTAGTTTGATCATCTTTTGTACCTAAAGGGTTTGAACCGATGGCGACCTTCTCCCCTGAACCTGAGAGGACCTTCAGGATTTTTTTCACAATCTTCCATTCGGTTAAAACACGTGGCCAGGTAAGTGCCTTGCTGAGATGCAACCTGTTGTGAATTTTCAGAAGTTTAATGACGTATCACTGAGAAGCATGCAACTCATAAATAGTGTTGTAAATACCACAACCAAATATAAGACATTAACCTGGGCTGTAGCAGGAAGAAATTTCATTTGAGAATCCACTTTGGAAAGTGCCGTTGTAAGTTCTTCGATATTCAATTCAATTGATTTCTTTTTATCATCCCCCTTGACTTCCTTCAATAAATCAGCAATGTTCCGCATCTGTTTATTCTTCAGATATAGCTCAACCTGAGGGTATCTTTCACTGATGTCTTTCATGGCCTCTTGAAATTCTTTAACCGTCAATGTTCCTGAATTGTCTTTGTCAGCCTTCTTAAAGATCGCTGTAATATCATCCTGAAATGGCCATAATAAAATCATATTTAATAGACAGGTAGCACATGAATAACTGAATAACTGCTGATTAAGCAAAAAGTGCAATTTGTTTTGATTTCATAGAAAACACAATTTACAACAAAAAACAGAGCAAATGAAAATGCAAAAATAGAAGCCAGAAAAATTGCATTATTGATGCTCCAAATGTCAATGGATACGAATAAGAATTTCACTAGCAAAAACATAGACCCTAGGAAGCAACTTAATAAAGTGAGTTTGTATTAATTACCATGACTTTTCGTTGGTTTATCGTAGCACAATCACCGAGCGCATAGACATTGTTGCACCCTTCAACTCTCAACCATTCGTCAGTAGCTAGAGCACGCCTGCTAGCCTGTTCACAAGAGATAACGCTGAGCGAATGGCAAATGACTGCAAAATTTCTATACTGAATGATAGATTCAAACTACAAGAGAAACATGACTCGGAACTCTGAATTAGCACGGATACAATGTCCAATTCCTCAATAACACACCTGGCCGATTTGAGTCATAAAATCTTTAATAAACGGACGAGTGCCGATACCAGTTGACCAGACAGCCATTCCATACGGTATTGTCTTAATCTCCCCTCCACTTTTCAGTTCTTTGGTGGAAATTTCTTTCTCAGATACCTTAACAACCATGGATCCTGTCTTTACATCAATCCCATCTCTTCGAAACTTGTCTTCAGCAAAAACAGTGATTCTCTTGTCAAACCTATGAGAAGAGCAATGGAACATATCAAGTGTTAAAAACTAAATGTCAACATTCAGACATTAATACTCCTTCCACATAAGTATAATTGGTTATATGTGTAGACTTGTACACGTGTCTTGAGCTTTCAAAATTACTACGCCATTTACCATAATACCATGTGCACGTGGGACAGTAATAAAATGTGTATGGTCCAATTCCAACAACTAACACTTTCAATCCATTACTCCTCATTTGCTGAACCATGAAATAATGGTTTTGAGCAGCTAAATTGTTGAGAAAGCCTTCAACAAAACCAAGCCATCAAATATGCGCGGCTAATACTTTTGAATGCCTACTCACAAAAATAGCTACCTATATGACTAGACAATGTATCAGAAGTTCTTAATAATAAGCAAAAATACAGTTAATATTACATCCTTACATGCCCAAGATATGATCTGCGGCCTCCAGAAGAGTAATTTTAACCAAATCTTTTATCCCAGGATACAAACGGACCAAATCCTCATTGACAAAATCATGAAGTGAGGCTGCAAACTCCACTCCAGTTGGTCCACCTCCAACAATAGCAAAATGCAGAATTCTCTTCTTCTCATCTTCACTTACATCCGGCAAATTTGCTCTCTCGAAGCAGTCAATAACTGTTCTTCTAATCTTTTGAGCATCTTCAACTTCCTGCACACTCATATAAATAAGATATTCAAATCCAAAAGCATATAGAAAAAAAAAACATGCAGTGTACCGTTTAGTCACCATGCATGATAACAACAATGGATTTGATTCCTTCCCTCTTTCATCTGACTATTTTTTATTAACTTATGAAGTTTTTCTTAAAATGCTGTATAGTACAAAATATGAGAGAATAGAAGTAATAAAAATAATGAAGTTACCTTCAAAAAATGGCAATTCTCCATAACTCCTGGAGTATTAAATGTGTTGACATTAGCGCCCACGCCGATTATTAAGTAGTCATAATCCACCACGAATTCTTCTTTCCCATTCAAATTATTGTTCAAACTTGATCGACAGTAAACTTTCTTATTTTCTGCGTCAATCTTGTAACATTCTGCTTCACTGAATTGTACATCCACCTTTTTCTGCTCAAAATAAAACAAAAAGAAACATAGTTGGTTGTGGCCCTGGTCTCAAGAATTTTCTATAAAGATAGTGAAAAACACGACAAAAACACGACATAAGGAAAATTGATTAACTGGAAATCAAAATACCAGAATCCGCATCTCCTAATAACAGTAACCGGTGAAAAACTAACATCCTCGTGGAGTTCATTATGAACTACACTCGTTAGAGTACACAACAGAAACCGGTTAGTCTCCGAAGAGAGGAACGGTATTCTCCGGAGTCCGGACAACAATGAAGGTAAACCATGTAATCAAGTTATGCAACTAGACACGAGTTTCATGACACTTGCAAACAGATTTTATAACAGAAAACTTAATACGTCACTCATAAAAATATATTTTTTATTAAAAATCATAATATTTGGACTGTTTGACCTTTGTACCTCTAAGACATGAAGAAAAATTGAAAATCATTCACAATTGGCTTTACCGTCGCAATGAGTATTTATAGTAAATATCACTTTTTAAGAGTTTTAATATATTAAGACTCCAATCTAAATATTTTTAAATAAGTATTTATTAATTTTGTATATATGTCTTAATTTATTACAAATTATTATATTTTTTAATCAAATCTTTATTATTTAATTTTTTAATTGATTAAAATAATTGTTATTAGATATTGTTATTACTTATTTGTTTCCATCTATTAAAAAATATAAATATGAGGTTTTATTTGTGTTGAATAACAAAAATAAGTGTATCAATAATGATATCGGGACAATCATTTTCCCGAAAATTGTTTTATATCAATAAAATCAATTAAAAATACAATTACAGGATTCAATAAAAAATATATAAAAGTTTTAAATATTTCATTCAATTTAAAATACTCACATCTATCACAAATTTTAAAATTAATTAATAATAATATCTTAAACAGAATATCATTAAATCATTTTATTCTTATTAATTTGACCGAAATTATATATTTTACATATCGTGGAAAATTTAGAAAAAAGATAAAAGTAAATAAATCATGGATAAAAACACAAACAACTGAAAAATGAAAGCTAGAAAAAAAAATGCACACTATTACTACTTTTTGTACCGCGTATAAGTAAAGCATATGAACATGCAGCTGGAAGAATGCAACTTTAATAATTTAGTTTCTAATCGGTTAAAATTTAGAAAAACTTATATAATAAATATTATTTTAAAAATAATTAAATAAATAAATAATTTGACACTTTTCCGGAAAAAAAAACGCTTTAAACTAAAATATTATTATATTTGATAAGTGTTTTTTAATAGTGGGTTTAAATAAAAGGGAGATGCATTAAACACATAGTTTCAAATTATTATTCTTTCAAAAAACTAAAACGAAACAGCAAAAAGATGGTATGGTCTTTTAAATCATCACCTTCTTAAAAATATTGCGAATGGGTTCAACAATGCTACGTGCTTCAACCGTGCCGCAAGTAACGCTAGGCAGCAAAGGAGTGAAAGCAAAGTAGTTACGCGGCGAAACTACTTGAACCTCGTATTTCGGATTATTCAGATTCTTCAAGAAACTTGTGGCCGCCCAACCAGTTCCCAGAACCACCACTTTTTTCTTCTCTGTAATTGTCTCCTCAGGTGCAACACTCTCACCATAAGCCAAGAGACCACCACCACTGCATCAACCATTCACACTAATGTTTATATATATATATATATATATATATATATATATATATATTTATCATAAATTATAT